>Ga0209535_1001726_pt1 | contig 14590 bp, 11 predicted proteins | sample LinPmetageLP28_FD_184041 | JGI IMG/M metagenome (GOLD analysis project Ga0209535, IMG submission 184041) | Marine viral communities from the Pacific Ocean - LP-28 (SPAdes) (version 2) | ecosystem: Environmental > Aquatic > Marine > Oceanic | place: Pacific Ocean | collected 2009-08-22 | reverse complement strand
TCTTAATAGACTAGGAAGTGAACAATACGCTCAACAATTACAAGCAACTTCAAAACAAGAAGAATTTGCAGCATTAACTGAAAGATTAAGAGATGGTTTTGTAAGTATAGTAGGTCCTTTAATGGATATAATCACTCCTATTGTAAGTATTTTAGCCCCTGTTTTAAGTGGTATAGCTGCTACAGTTAATTTGATAGGAAAAGGTTTCCAAGCTGTATTACCTATACTGAAAATAGTAGGTGGTGTTTTAACTATTTTATATGCAAAAAGTATAGCGGTAGCAATAGCTACTGCTGCTAAAGCCGCTTTTAATGCTTTAGGAGGATTGCCTATTGTAGGCCCTGCATTAGCTTTAGCTGCTATTGGAGCTGCCTCTACTAAAATTAAAAGTGAAAGTCAAAATGTTAATGATGGTATGGCACCATCATCTAAAGGTCCTTTTACTATTACAGATGGCTTTGGTGCAACAGCAATCACAGCTAAAGGTGATAGTTTAGCAGTATCACCTAATATTTCAAGAGAAGAAAATAGAAATAATAACCCTACAATTGATTATAGTCAATTAGCGGATGCAATTGCTATGGGTGCTGAAAAAGGTACATCTCGTGCTAATATAACAACAAATTTAGATGGTGATAGAGTATCAAATCGTATACAAGCACCATTAGCCGTAAATACAAGGAAGTATTCATATTAAAATATTTATAATAAACAAAATTAATTAATTATGACAAATTCAATATTAGGACAACAATTAACATCTAATTTAAGCCCAGAAGGAACAGGTCAAAATGTACAACCTACTGCTACGGCTCAATCATTATCAACATTACATGATTTAACATCAGCAGATAACATTCCACCACTTCCTTATACAGGACCAGCACCATTTAAATTTCAGGATCCATTAATAGATTCTCAATTAAATACGGATGTTGAACAACAAAAATATACGGATAATTTACCTAAGTAATGGCAATATCTCCCTCTGGATCATTAATAGATATCTATAATAACCCTCAGAGCTTTGAATTCCAATCTAAAAATTTAAAATACGATAAGGATATTAGAGGTGGTGGTTATTCTGGACAACCCTTTATTAAAAGAGTTGCTCCGGATGATATCGATAACCTAAATACTTTAACATCAGAAGCACTTAGTTTAGATTATCCAATCAGAGGTGGATCATACGAAGAATTAGCTGCAAGAGAAGATTTTCAACGAATAGATCGTTTTTTATTATCATATCCTAGAGGTACTGCATTTTTAGATAAGCAGAAAGGTTTAAATCTTTCTAATCCAAGAATTCCAATGGCTAAGTCAGGTGGAGTTTTTGCAAATCAAGCTTATAGTGATGGTCGTAACTTAATGACCCAAGTAGCTGATGCAGGTACTGGAATGAGAAACCCACAAGCTGGAGAAGATGTATTTGTTTTAGAAAGATATTTTAACAAATACGAATATATTTCTGCAACAACTCCAACTAATGAAAATAGATTAATATTATTAAAAGATTTAAAATTAGGTAAACCTCCTCAAACAACTGATGATTCAATTAACCAACTTGGAGCAATATTCAGTAGTTTATCAAATGAAATATCTAGTTTAGTAAGTAGTACTCCATCAATTACCCCAACCTTAAGCTCAACTCAATTAAATACAGCAAACCAATTAGGTATTAATACGGTAACTAACGGTGAATTATTTAATTATGTAGGTGGGCCTGGTTCTTTATATGGTATTGTAGATAAAACGGTAATTTTAAGAGCAACTAATTCTAGAAATGCTTTTATTGATACTAGTAAAGCTAAAAAATATATTGGTAATGATGGTATAGAAGATGATAGAACTTCTATTATAAACAATTTATATGGGGAAGAAGTTCAAGGAAGACCATTAGTAGATTTAGCATTAACCAACCATTTAGGTGTTAGTAAAAAATACAATTTAACAGCTCAACAAATAGGAATAAATGCTAATAATGAATCTGAGACAGCAGCACAACAATTAGGAGATGGTTTTGTTAGAGCAGAGGATGCTAGTAATCAACCTGCTAATAGTACTATTTTTAAATATACTATGGGTTACAATACTTTAAGAAATCAACCTAATGGACCTAAAAATGCTTATAGTTTATATCCAGATTTTAGAAAAAGTATAATGGATCCTAAAAGTGTTACAAGCAGTGATTATACTAATAGTGATGTAAATATTATTACAAGAGTAGGAATAGGAGATCCAGGTAGTAGACCTGAAAGTGATAGAATAGATATTAATAAAGCATATGTAGTAGGACAGGATCGAGTTAATATGCTTGATGTTACATCAAATGAAGATAATGCATCTTTTGGAGGAAATAAAAGAGATTTAGTAAAATTTGCATTTGAAACTATACAAAATACAACAGAGCAATTTGTTAGAACAACTCATTTTAGAGCGTTTTTAACTGGTTATAGCGATAGTCATAATGCTGAATGGAGTTCTAAAAGATATAGTGGTAGAGGAGAAAATTTTTATACTTACCAAGGTTTTGATAGAACTGTAAGTTTTAATTTTAGAATAGCAGCCCAATCAAAACAAGAGATGCGTCCGTTATATAGAAAATTAAATTATTTACTTTCTACTTTAGCACCTGATTATAGTAGTGCTGGGGCTATGAGAGGAAATATAACTAGATTAACACTAGGAGAATTATTTAATAAACAACCTGGTATTTTAACATCATTAGATTTAACAGTAGATGACAATTATCCATGGGAAATAGCCTTTGAAGAAGGAGGTACAGGGGGTTTAGTAAATGAATCTGATAAAATGATAGAATTACCCCAAATCATAGATGCATCAGTAACTTTTAAACCAATATTAACTGATTTACCTCAAACTGGATTTAATGCCGTTGCTGGAAATAATAAACAAACTCCTATACTTATTGCTTCACAGGATGATAAAGCACAAAGATTTTTAGGTAATATATAATAATGGCTGGAAGATATCAAAATATAGGAACACAAAAAACTGATAGTGGTAAAACTATTTATTTACCAACTAAATACCCTACGCTTGTTCCCTCAAATGAGGATTATTATATTATAACTAGAGAAGAAGATAGATTTGATTTAATAGCAGCTGATTTCTTTGGAGATTCTACTTATTGGTGGGTTGTAGTTATGGCTAATGATTTACCTGGGGATTCAATGTATGCCCCACCTGGAACACAATTAAGAATACCTGGAAATTTAAATAATGCATTAACTGCTTTCAATGTTGAAAACGAAACTCTTTAAAAAATGTTATGGCTAATAAATACAAAAACATTGTTGGTACAGCTTTTGCTCCCTATGTAAAGAATCAATTCGATCAAAGAAGAAAAGTACATAAAAAAAATCCTAGAACTTCTAAAGAGATTCTATATTTAACTAATAGAAATGCTTTTTTCAGACTAAGCTCGGCAGCAGAAACAACCAGTGCTTCAGTTCCTACACAAAAAGTAGCAGTTACAGTAGATCCTTCAACACAAATTCCTGTTGGAGGTATAGGGGCTTCTCAAACTCTTTCAAATAATGTAACAGCACAACAAGAAACTGATAAAGCAAACGCAGAACAATTAAAACGTTTTAATGATTCTTTTACTGGGGCTATAGCAAAAGATAACGTATTACAAGGAGGTACAGTAATAGCTGGAAGTAAAAATTCTACTACATTAAGAAAAGGATTTAAACAAACTTATGCAGAAGGAACATTTGATAATTTAGGTTTACAACCCATGCCTGGTATTACAGGTATTACTATAGGTACAGGAGGGAAATGGCAAACTTTAATGCAAGCTGATATTGAATTTATTTGTTATAATTTAGATCAACTTGATATAATGTCTAAACTTTATATGAGTTTAGGGGTTACTTGTTTTTTAGAATGGGGGCATATCCCTTATTTAGATAAAAGTGGTAATTTAGTAAATAATCCTACTAATTTAGATTTTTTTGGAGAAAAAAATAAAATAGATTTAATTAAGTCTGTAGCTAAAAAAAGAAAAGAAACTGATGGTAATTATGACGCTTTTTTAGGTACTGTTTATAATTTTAGCTATCAAGCGGATAAAGATGGAGCTTATCTTTGCAAAACTCAACTTATGGGTGCAGGAGGAATGGTAGAATCCCTAAAAATTAATACTTCTTTTAATATTGATTTTGCAGAAACAAAACTAGATGAAGATGGTAAGGCTGTAAATTTTAATTCTTCTTTAGATAATGCTTTATTTTCAATGTCTGAATTGTTAAAAGGTAAAGGAGGAGAAAATGCAATATATAAAAGTAAAAAAGCAACACAAGGGGAAAGCACCTATATAATGGGTACTTATGGTGTTTTTGGTAAAGTTGGTAAAGATAATTTATTTAAATTAATAACAGATCAAAAAAAGGGCAAACTAGAAAAAGGAGAAACTCGAAATGAAAAATGGGGTAAATTATTAAGTGATATATATGGTGCATCAACTTATACTCCTTTTACATTTAAAGAAAAGGGTGAATCTGGAACAGTTGAATATAAAAATGAAGAAGCTAAATATGGAAATGCTCATCAATATATTACAGGGTTAGATAATACTGGATTAAGTGAAATTGATACAGATTTTTATGCTGGGTATGCAAATAGATATATAAATGGTGGAAATGATTTTTGGAATTGGAGTGGAGAAATAGATGATAATGTTGTAACTTATATAACTTTTGGCCATTTATTAGCTTTAGTTAATAGTATAGGGATATTTACAGAATCAAACTCATCTCCAGCTAATAAAAAAGACATATTTCCTGTGCTTTATATAGATTATCATCCTGATAATACTATAATAAATTTAGCTCCTATAACTGCTACTATAAATCCTTTTATAGCGTTAGTTCCTTTTGTAGATAACATTCCCTATAATTGTTTTTTTGCTCCTTTAAATGTTGATGGAGACAAAATGAAGTGGTATCAACCACCTAGTGATAAGGGTTTAAAAGCTCATAATTTATCATTATCTAATGTAAAAAATAGAATTAATACTATATTACCTCCCGAAACCTTTATCTATGATAAAGATAATCTTAAAGGGGGTAAATTAATGAATGTTTTAGTTAATATTGATTTTGCTAGAGATTGTTTAAGAACAACAAAAGATTCTGATAATAATACAAACTTAATTGAATATGTTAGTAAAGTATTAGATGGTATTAATAAATCTTTAGGAAGTGTTAATAATTTTAGACCATTTGTAGATGAATGTGGAATGATTTTAAGAATTATTGATGAAAAAGCACCTAATTTTGAAGCAATTAAAGAAAATTTAGTTGAAATACCTACTTTTGGACTTGAATCTTCAGCTTATGATGCTTCTTACCAATCTGCTATAACACCTAAATTAGCTTCTCAAATAGTAATAGCAACTCAAGCAGCAGGTGGACAAGGAATAAAAGACTTTTCAGAAGATGTTCTTTCTTATCAATCTTTAAATGCTAATGTTAAAGATAGATTTGCAACTTATAAATATCCTGCTATTTCAAAACCTACTTCTTCAACAGATATAGCAGCTGCCGAAGCAAAATATGTAAAATCATTATTAAAATTATATAATACTATATGGGGTGTTTATACTACCGATGAAAATCCTGTATTAGATAATTCTACAGTTACAAATATGTTAAGTCCTTGGACCGATTTATCAAATATCAAGTCTAAACAAACATGTATTAGAGACAAATCACAGAAAAAAAATAATTCCTCTATATTAATTCCTTTAGAATATACTATTACTATGGATGGAATAGGTGGAATATTACCATATAATGCTTTTTTAATTCCTAATAATAGACTACCAGAAAGATATAGAGGAAGAGTTTCATTTGCTGTTTTTTCAATTAATCATGCCTTTACTGATAATAATTGGACTACTACTTTGAGAGGGCAAACTCTTATGTTAGATACTCCTAAAACTATAGTAGATCCTAAAGTAACTGCTGCAGATTCAAAAACAAAAGAAAATCCAAATAATGAAAATCCAAATCAATCTGTAAATTTCCCTAAAAAAACTAATACAGGAACCGAAACTTCAGATAAACCTAATTTAAAAGATAGTCCAGGTGGGGGAAGAGATGTAACTGATAATACACCTTATAATGAAGGTCAAACTCCTGTATTTCCAAAAGATATAACACCAAATTCTATTGATATTGACCTTACTGTTCCCTTTACTGCAGAAAATGAAAATAACACTTCCTTAAAAACCTATGAACCTTATGATGATGATACTTTTACTAATGGTGTTTTTTCTTTAACATTAAGAATTGGATTTGGTAGTGAAACTGTTACTAGAAGAGGACAAGTTAGAAAGGTTGTAAGAGGTGATATAATAACAAAAGAAGAAGCTTATGCTGATCTTAGAAGAATTCTTTCAACTGTAACAAAACCTTATGTAGTTGATAAATTAAAAGCAGGAGGAGTAGATTATTATAAATTAGATAAAAAAATGCAAGTTGCAGTTTTAGATATTGCTTATAATTATGGAGGAGAACATAAACTTTTGTATAATCAATTTGTAAGTGCTATTAAAAAAGGAAAACAAGGTTTAATTGATGAATTACAAAGAAGAGCAAATTTAGGGATTAACCAAGTTCCCTCACGTAGATTAAAAGAAATTAATTATTTAAGAGGATAATATGACTTATATACCTAAATCTTTAGTTAATAGTAACCTATATACAGGTGGAGGTGAATTTACTGATCCAAATACAGGTGAAACCTATGTTGGGTATTATCACGAAACTTTTACTGGTGATGTATCATCTGGTAAAACCCCAAATAGCCCAAACCCTATAACATTAATTAGAAACTATAGTGCAATCCAACAAAATAATTATATAGTACCTACTCCAGAAAATATTAGTTATTCTGAGCTTCAACCTATTAACCAAGAATTATATGAATCTTCAGGTGATCCTTTACCGATATTTCCAACACTAACAGGTAAAGATTATCAAAGGGGTCAAATAATTAGATATTTTGCTAAAAAAAGAAATATAAACCCACCAAGTATTATAGAAATAAGTAAAAATGCTTTTACAGATTTAAACTCTAATAAAGGAAAGTATAATTATGCTTTATGGACAGTAACTAGTGTATTTTGGAAAATTTCTGGACCTTTAAAAGATTCATTAAATGCTAATGGAGTAAAAACATCGGGAATTGTTGATACTAATAAAAGATTAACAGAAAAAGCAGAACAAAATTTTAAAGGTATTAAACAATATTTATCTGATTTAACTCAATTTTCAGTTAAATCTGATTTAACATTAATAGATGGGTTATATACTGGGGGAGAGGAATTAACAGTAAAATTAGATAATAGCAATTATAGTGGTTATTATCATATAATGGCTGATCAAAAAATAATGGATGGAGCAACACATAAACAATCTACAGGTAAAGTATTATTAGCTGGCGATGCTTTAATATCAAATCAATTAGGAGGTTTAATCCAAAAAGCACTAGGAGAAATAGGTGCCAGAACTGATGTGGTTCCTACAAATAATAGTCGTACATTACAGACACAATTAGAAAATAACATTTCTGGTACACCTGTAGTGAGACAACCCTCAGGAGGTGGAGGCGGAGGTTATTAAATAAGTTATGAATAAAAGGTTATGTATTATATTATTGAAACAGAACAACAGCTAAAAAGGCTACATTGTTCTGATAATGAATGTTACATTAGGATAATTCCCATGAATGATGAGTATCATTCTATCCTAACTTCCCCATGTTTAGTTTACTTCAAAACACTAAACAGTAAGGGATATATGTTTCCTATTAACCATAGTGAAGCTTTTAAGTTATCTTTTGAAGAAGTAATGCAGTGGATAGATTCTAAGTTTGAGAAAATTTATACTCTAAACAAGAAAGAAGTTTTGTATTATTTTAATAATGATAAACTAATTGATATAACTAATGGAAACCTTTCTTTGGTTCATAGGAGTAAGTTTGCTGATAGGATGTATAGTAAATTCCCTAATTTGGACCTTGTTAACTCTCTTGTTCCCATATCGAAGCATTATGAAACAGAAGAAAAAAATTTTGAGGAAATTCGACAGTTTCTTAATGGAGATCCAAAAGATTTTTATAATGATATTTTCCCGAAAGTCTTCAAATCAATCGAAGAACAAGGAATAAGAATACATCCCGATTATTTTCATAAACATTTTAAATATAACGAAAAATCATGGTTTTTACACGGTGAAACCGTGTATACTAAGTATAACCTATATAACCTCACCACTCGCCCAACAAATTCATTTAACGGCGTTAACTTTGCTGCTTTAAATAAAAATGATGGTTCAAGAATTGCATTTATTCCTAAAAATGATTTATTTTTTGAGTTTGATTATGATTCATATCATGTAAGAATTTTAGCTAAATTAATAAATTACCCATTAGATAATGAATCTGTGCATACTCAATTAGGGAAAATGTATTTTGACAAAGAAACATTAACTGATGAAGAATACAAACGCTCTAAAGAATTAACATTCAAACAATTATATGGGGGTGTGTTTGATCAGTATAAAGATATTCCATTTTTTAAATTAATGAATAAATATGTAAGTAAATTATGGGAAAAATTTACTACAGAAAATAAACTTGAGTTAATAGGAGGCAAGGTATTAACTAAAGAACAAATACAAAATCCAACACCTAACAAAATACTTAATTATATAATCCAATCAGCGGAAACATATAATAATGTAGTATCAGTTAAAAAAGTTATAGAATATTTGGAGAACCGACAAAGTAAAGTTATATTGTACACGTATGATTCGTTCCTTATAGATTATTCTATTAATGATGGTAAAGAAACCTTGCAAAAAATTAAACAATTATTGGAATCCGAGGGTTATGTTATAAAAGCTAGCTATGGCCCCAATTATAATTCCTTAAAAAACATTTAATATTTATGGTAGATATAGAAATTAATTTAGACGATTTGGCAAATAAACTCTTTTGCACTTTTACTACGAAGGAAGAATTGGATTCCACACTAGATACAATCAAAGACCAATATCAAATATTATTTAACAAGATATTTGTTCTCTTTGTTGAATCTACTAATGAATACGTTTGTACTTATAATGTTGATTCCTTCAATATGTCTAATACTATATTAGATAATACAATCTTATTACATAGAAAAAAAGATTCAAATACGTTATATACAATAAACGCCCTTAATGATTTAATTAAGTCTTTAAATGGGGGTGTTGTAGATACTAGCTTTAAAGTAGATTGGCAAGATTACAAAAATTGTATTTTGTTAACTACTGGAGGAGAATTAAAAAAGCTAGATACAAAAGTGCATGATATTCTCACTTTTTAGCCAAAGAAATTTGGTTACCAATTATAGTTTTATTATATTATTAACAGTTACATTAAAAACAATAAATAGTTATGGATTTAAATTTAATCTCAAGCAAGTTAGAAAAACTTCAAGCCCCGCAAGGGCAACAATCCCAACAGAAATTTGATAGAAGTCAATATTTTTGGAAGGCACCTCTAGGTAAAGCACAAATAAGATTTGTACCTTATGTAGAAAACAAAGACAACCCATTCCAGGAAGTATTTTTCCATTATGGAATTGGAAACAGAACAATGATCTCACCTATTAACTTTGGTGATAAAGATCCAATTGTAGAATTTTCAAAAGAATTACGTAAAACCTCTGAACCTGAAAATTGGAGACTAGCTAAAAAGTTAGAACCAAAAATGAGGGTATTTGCACCAGTTATAATTCGTGGTGAAGAAAATAGAGGAGTACGTTTTTGGGAATTTGGAAAGCAAGTATACCAAGAATTATTAAGTTATGCTGCAGACGAAGATTACGGTGATTTTACTGATGTAATGTCTGGTTTAGATATGACAGTAGAAGTAGTTCAAGGTAATCCTTATCCACAAACCTCAATTCGTGTTAAACCTAAACAAACACCATTATCAGATGATAATGCTTCTGTTGAAAAATGGCTTAAAGAACAACCTGAGTTATTCAAATATTATAAGAAATTTACTTATGATGAAATGAAATCAGCACTTCAAGATTGGTTAAACCCAGAAGATAGTGTTGAAAATCCAAGTGTTCCAAGTATTACGCCTAAAAAAGAGGAAGGTTATACACTGAATGTTAAACAAAAAGAATCGTTCAACGAGGACGAATTCGACGATTTATTTAAAGATTAATAAATATGGGTAGAAAAAAAGCAAGCCTTGGGGGCGATATCTCCAAGTCTGTTAAGGGAACGTTCTCCCTTGATAAATTTAAAGCAGCTAAAGGTTTAGGATCAACTAATAATACCTTTAAAGAACAAGAATGGATTCCTTTATCACCAGCTTGGCAAGATATGGTTTCATTACCAGGTATTCCACATGGTCATATTACTTTATTACGTGGTCATTCTGATACAGGTAAAACTACAGCATTATTAGAAGTAGCAGTTAATGCTCAAAAGATGGGTATTTTACCTGTTTTTATTGTTACTGAGATGAAATGGTCTTGGGAACATGCTCAAATGATGGGGCTAGAAGTAAATGTAGATAAGGATGATGAAGGTAAAATTTCAGGTATTGATGGTAATTTTATATTTGCAGATAGAGGACAGTTACCTACTGTAGAAGCTGTTGCGGGATTCATGGCAGATCTAATGAATGAACAGAAGAAAGGTAATTTACCAATGGATATGGTGTTTTTATGGGATTCAATTGGATCCGTGCCGTGTCAAATGTCAGTAGAAAAAGCTAAAAATAATAATGAATGGAATGCTGGTGCGATGTCTACTCAATTTGGTAATTTTATTAACCAAGAAATATTATTATCTAGAAAAGAATCGTATCCTTATACAAATTCCTTTGTAGCTGTTAATAAAATTTGGGTTGAAAAGCCTATAGGACCTATGTCACCTCCTATTATGAAAAATAAAGGTGGTAATACTATGTTCTTTGATTCAACTTTGATTGTAACATTTGGTAACATTTCAAATTCAGGTTCATTAAAAATTAATGCTGTTAAAGATGGCAAAAAAGTAGAATGGGCTAAAAAAGTTAAAGTTGCTATTGAAAAAAACCATATTAATGGTATTACAACAACAGGTAAAATTTTAGCTACCCCACATGGTTTTATTTCTGAAAAGAAAAGTGATATTGAAAAATATAAAAGAGCACATCAAGAAGAATGGGGTAAGATCTTAGGTGATGGTCCATTTGAAGTAATTACAGAAGGATCTGAAGCTGAAGACTTTGCTAATCCTACTCCTACTGATGAATAAAAATTACCAAAACATACTCGATAACTTGCACGAGGGATCAGATATGGAGCCCCTACAGTTAAATAGTAGGGTGCTCCTGATCGATTCAATGAATACCTTTTTAAGATCATTTGCTATTATTCCAGCAATTAATCCACAAGGTAATCATATTGGAGGTTTAGTTGGATTTATGAAATCTTTAGGTTATGCTATAAAGTTAATTCAACCAACTAGAGTAATTTTGGTATTTGATGGTCAGGGTAATATTACAAATAGAAGAAACACATATTCAGAATATAAAGCTAATCGTCAAATAAAAAGAATAACTAATTTTAATGTATTTTCAACATTAGAAGAAGAATCGGATTCTGTTTCATCTCAAATGATGAGATTATTAGATTATTTAAAAACATTACCTGTAAACATTTCTATTATAGATAAAATAGAAGCTGATGATACTATTGCTTATCTATCTCAAAAATTAAAAGATGATGTTATAATTTATTCTGCTGATCAAGATTTTCTACAATTAGTAAATAAAAGAATTACAGTTTATTCTCCTATTAAAAAGAAATTTTATAGACCTCAAGATATTTTTGATCAATATGGTTTATATCCCCAAAATTTTATTACAATGAAATGTTTAATGGGTGATAAATCAGATAATTTACCTGGTGTTAAAGGTTTAGGGCCTAAAAAATTATTTAAATATTTTCCTGAATTAGGTGGTAATAAACAGTTTACTTTAAATGAAGCTTATAATAAAGCTACTGAAAAAGTTGAAGAACATGGAATATATGGTAATGTTCATTTATTTAAAAAACAACTAGAGATTAATTACGAATTAATGTCTTTAGAAGATATCGAATTATTAGAAAAAGATCAACAAGAATTAGATGAATTAATAGATACTTCACCATATAATTTTAATAAAGCTAAATTTTTAGGAATGTACGAAAAAGATTTATTAGGAAGAGGAATACCTAATACAGAATTTTGGTTATCAGAAGTTTTTTCGTATCTTCAGAACTACAAGATTAAATAAGTTATGACATTAAAGAGTTTATCACAATATGGGCCTCATTTTCAAGTAAAGGTCCTGAATTCTTTACTTAAAAATAAAAAATTTACACTCAATATTAGGGATGTAATTTTACCTTCATTTTTTGAAAATCAAGCTCATCAATGGATAGTAAAAGAAACATTACAATATTTTGATGAATATAATTCTACACCAACAATAGATTTTCTTAAAATTGCAGTTAAAAAACTTGAAAATGATGTTTTAAGAACTGCTATTATTGATCAATTAAAAGAAATTTATAAATTAATTAATGAAGATCAAGAATATGTTGAATCTGAATTTTCTAATTTTTGTAAAAACCAATCATTAAAATCAGCATTATTAAAATCTGTTGATTTATTACAAGATGGAATGTTTGATGATATTCGTTTTACAATTGATAGTGCTTTAAAAGCAGGTCAAGATAAAAATATAGGACATGAATATCATAAAGATATAGAGTCAAGATATACAATAGAGGATAGACAAGTAATACCTACACCTTGGACAATAATTAATGAAAGATTAATGGGTGGTTTAGGTGGAGGAGATTTTGGTTTAATTTTTGGATCACCTGGTGGGGGTAAATCATGGACAATGGTTGCCTTAGGGGCTCATGCTGTAAAATTAGGACTAAATGTAATACATTATACTTTAGAATTATCTGAAGGTTATGTTGGTAAAAGATATGATTCTTATTTTGTAAACGAACCTGTAAATACTGTTCATTTACACAAAGAAAAAGTAGAAAAATATATTGATGGATTAAAGGGTACTTTAACAATTAAAGAATATGCCCCAGGTAATGCTTCAATGTCAACAATAGAGGGGCACGTACAAAAAGTTACTGATATGGGATATCCTCCTAATTTAATTATTATTGATTATGTTGATTTATTAAGAAGTACTAGCAGTTCTAAAGATGAAAAAGAAAAACTAGATAATACTTACATATCAACTAAAGCATTAGCTAGAACTTTAAATATTCCTATTTGGTCTGTATCACAGGTTAATAGAGCAGGTGCAAGAGATGAAGTAGTTGAAGGAGATAAAGCAGCAGGTTCTTATAATAAATTGATGATTACAGATTTTTGTATGTCTTTATCAAGATTGCCTCAAGACAAAGTAAATGGTACTGGTAGATTTTTCTTAATGAAAAATAGATATGGAATGGATGGAATGACATACCACGCAACTGTTGATGTTTCAACAGGGCACATAGAAATGGATGAAAATCCTAGAGAAATTGATGAGAGTGTAGCAAATAATAAACAAGTGTTTGCTAATGAGGTAACTCAACAAGATAAACAACAACTAAGTCACTTTTTTCAAAACTCAAACAATGATGCGTAGTATATACTATATTTATAAACCCGTTATAAGAAAAAATAAAAATAATCTATGAGAGACATTACTAAAGAAAGAATAGTTTACAAACCCTTTGAATACCAAGAAGCATCAGATTATTGGTTACAACAACATCAAGCCCACTGGCTACATACTGAAGTACCTATGATGTCTGATGTAAATGATTGGAAACAAAACCTTACTAAATCTGAAAAAAATATTATAGGAACCATTTTAAAAGGTTTTGCTCAAACTGAAACTGTAGTAAATGATTATTGGTCAAATTTAGTTACTAAATGGTTTAGAAAACCTGAAATAATTAAAATGGCTGTTACTTTTGGAGCATTTGAAACAATCCACGCTGAAGCTTATTCTTTATTAAATGAAGAACTAGGATTAGATAATTTTAGTGAATTTTTAGAAGATGAAGCTACAATGGCTAAAATTTCAGCATTAACAGAAGTTAGAGATTCTCATAATGGAGAAGCTAATTGGCATGAAAGAGCTAAGTCTTTAGCTATATTTTCGGCATTTACAGAAGGAGTAAATTTATTTTCATCTTTTGCTGTTTTATTATCATTTAAATTAGATAATAAACTTAAAGGTGTAGGTCAAATAGTAGAGTGGAGTATTAGAGATGAATCATTACATTCAAATGCTGGGTGTTGGTTATTTAGAACTTTACTAGAAGAACATCCAGAATTAAATACCCCAAAATTAAGAGAAGATATTGAAGAAGCAGCTAGATTATCTTTAAAATTAGAATTAGATTTTATTGATAAAGTATATGAAATGGGTGATTTAAAAGGATGCTCACAATATGATTTAGTATCTTTTATTAAACATAGAACTAATACTAAAA
>Ga0209535_1001725_pt1 | contig 14600 bp, 29 predicted proteins | sample LinPmetageLP28_FD_184041 | JGI IMG/M metagenome (GOLD analysis project Ga0209535, IMG submission 184041) | Marine viral communities from the Pacific Ocean - LP-28 (SPAdes) (version 2) | ecosystem: Environmental > Aquatic > Marine > Oceanic | place: Pacific Ocean | collected 2009-08-22 | reverse complement strand
CCATATCCGTTCGACGAGCTTTATAATACACGTGACTATAAGAACGAACAACACGAACGAGCCATGAAGGCTAAAATTAAGAAGGACGAAGATCCTTCGGATGCAATTAGAAAGGCAGGATGGTAATGACGGACTTATTTCAAAAAATAGACTTTATTAGTCATGCTGGCATTCCTATGTCATACAAAATTGAATGTGATGGCATAAGCGAAGCTGAATGGTCAGCTATTGCAAAGATGATTATGGACTACCAAATAGAACCTTTTAGCAAAGTAGTTGGTATTCCACGTGGAGGATTGCCTCTGCAATTTGCAATGGAAGAATACATTACACCAGGAAACCATCCTTGGTTAGTTGTAGATGATGTATATACCACTGGTACTAGTTTCAGAGAATTTTGTACAACAAAAGAAACTATGTTTGCATACAAGTGGGTAGCTTTTGCCAGAAAGCCTATACCATTATTAGATAATATACAAGCTCTATTCACAATGCCAGATAAACCAAATGAAGATTAGATTTTATAAAAATATAGATGGGTGGCGATGGACAGGATTTGTACTCGCAATGATAGGAGCATATATCTTATCAAGTGCAGATGTAAACACACAGTGGATAGGTTGGATATTTGGGCTTGCTAGTGGTTCAATATGGATATACTTTGGATGGAAAGACGGAGATACTCCTAGAACACTCATGGAAGTAATGTGGTTTGCAATTGGTATTAGAGCCATTTATAACTGGGTTGGAACCTAAATAAATATTAGAGAGGAATACTATGAAAGCATTAGATAAGCTCAAACAACTTAATCCTTTTGGTAAAACACCAAAAAAGGAAGAAACAAAAGAGACAGCAATTGGTCCTTGGGTAAAAGTTATTGAAGTTCATTTTGATAAAGATAATCCAGGAAGAGGTTACTTTGAATTAGATTGGAACAAAGACTTTGTAGGCTTGTTAGGCGAAGCAGGTTATGGTGGTGCCGACGACGAAGCAATCGTTGACTTATGGTTTAACGACTTATGTCGTAGTATTGTACTAGAACAAGAAATCGAAGGTTCAAATGTTTCAGGAAACACAGATCAACGACCTAGTTGACTTACTTACAACACTAGATAACAATACTAAAATTTACTTTGGATGTGACAGTGTACGCACCATCAAGAACAATGTATGGTATGCACGTTATGCCACTTGTGTAATTGTACACAAAAATGGTAACAATGGTTGCCGAATATTCAGTCACCAAACTGTAGAGCCAGATTATGATGTACGTATGCATAGACCTAGTCTCAGACTAATGAACGAAACTATGAAAGTATGCGAAGCATATACACAACTTATTCCTTGGATAGATGGATATGATGTAGAGATACATTTAGATATCAATACTGATCCTATGGAAGGTAGCAGTTGCGTAGCACAACAAGCCGCAGGATACGTACTTGGCGTTACTGGCATTCAACCAAAACTAAAGCCAGATGGGTTTGCCGCAAGTCATGGCGCCGATGGTATTGCACACGGCAGAGATCAGAATCAGGTGAACATTCATGCATAAGAGTAATAAAAGATGAAAATTATAGCTGGGCCTTGTCAACACGAATCACTTGAACAGTCATTAGAGATTGCGAAACATTGTGCAGATGTATGTGGTAAGTATGGTGCAGAATATATATTTAAAGCAAGTTACGACAAAGCAAATCGTACTAAAGTAGATAGCAAGCGAGGTACAGGACTTGCTAATACATTAAATGATTTTAGAAAACTTAAATCTACAGTAAAGTGTTTAACTCTCACAGACGTACATGACTATGTGCAGGTTGCACGTATAGTAAGAGAATTTAATGATGCAGTAGATGTATTACAGATTCCTGCATTTTTATGTAGACAAACTGATTTAATCAAAGCCGCTTGTGCTACAGACAAAATTGTTAACATAAAGAAAGGACAGTTCCTTTCGCCACAAGACATAGTACATGTATTAGATAAAACTGAAGGTGCTAACGAAGTTTGGATTACAGAACGTGGTACACAATTTGGTTATAACAATATTGTTGTAGACTTTGTAGGGTTAGAGTATATGATAGAATGGTATGACAATGTTGTATTTGACTTAACACATGCATGTAATGACCGTAAGTATGTTCCTGGTTTAGCAAGAGCAGGAGCCGCTTTGGGTATTGATAACTTCTTTTTAGAAGTACATGCAGACCCAGATAATGCTCCATCTGATGGACATGCTATGATAAACTTAGATGAATTTGAGAGGATTGTAGATGACATCTACTGCTATTCTTATACCCGCTAGACTAGAAAGTAAACGATTTCCAAATAAAATGCTAGCCAACATAGATGGTAAACCACTTGTTAAACATGTGTTTGATAAGTGTAAGGAAGCAGACTACGACACCTATGTAGTAACTGATAGTATGCAAATATATAATCAGTTTGACGCAGACACTTGTTTTATTGAAGAAAAGAAATATGAAAACGGAACCGCAAGATGTGCAGGTGCAACTAAACATGATTTTTTTAGAAAGTACAATCAGTTTGTTAATGTGCAAGGAGATATGTTTGACATACGACCTGACATGATAGACAAAACTGTTTGGCACCTAAAACATTTCCCTATTACAACACTATATTGTGATTTAAAAGACGGAGAACAAACTGATGTAAATGTTGTAAAAGTTATTAAAACAAATGACAAAGCACTTTGGTTTAGTAGATTTGTTCAGCACTACGGAGAACGTCACCTGGGTATATATGGTTACCGGCATAATTCATTGTCTTCATATCCTCTTTTACCAGTGCCACAAGAAGAACGTGTAGAGAAGTTAGAACAGTTGCGTTGGTTAAAAACAGGTTGGGATATAGGTTGTGTTAAAGTTGATTTTACTGGTGAAGAAGTAAATACAATAGCAGACTATGAGAAGTTATTATAAACGGTATACTGTGATAAAAAATGATTCAAATAATTTGGGAGATGATAATCCCATGGGACTTTTACAATTGGGTATGGCTAGGATTAGGCGTACTTTACGTTTTGGTAATGCTAAACGAGAAGATAAACCCATGGATACCAAAGTGAGAATTTAATGCACAACGACCCAATCATAAGTTTAATCTTTATCAGTGCATTGATAGTATTAATATACAGTATTGGATTATGGGCTGGACGTAAATTAGAACGAGCGATAGAAGAAGATAAACTTATAGTAAAAAAATTAGCAGAAGAAGCTAAGAAGAATAAAAAGTTCAGACGTTAGGCATAAATAATTGGATGGAAAAATAACGGCTCATTTTTTTTGAGCAAATTTTTTTTTAGGTTGAATTTTAAAAAAAGGAAAACAAATGACACAACTAATAAATCCACAGAAATTCACACACGCAACGGGCCTTTTGAGGTCATTTTTTTTGGGCAAAGGTTTTGAAGAAGTACACACTCAGAACAGACTGTCAATACTAGCGGCATGTGAAGATCCATTTAACGTAGCGACATACAATTATGCAGGGCAGGTATGGCCGTTACCCCAGACGGGCCAAATGTGGCTCGAATATGAATTACTTACTAAGCCTTCCTCAGAAGGCTTTTTTTGTCTAAGTACGTCTTATAGACAAGAACCAAATGCAATACCAGGAAGACATGATATAATATTTCCAATGTTTGAATTTGAAATGCCAGGTACAATAGATGACCTTAAAGCAATGGAATACGAACTATGCGAATACTTAGGATTTGGTTCAATTACTGAAAAAACTTATAATGATTGGCAAGCACACTATGATATTCCTGTAGATGTTGAGCTGAACGCACAACACGAACTAGATATGGAAGCTGAGTTTGGACAAACAATGATTACCGAATTTCCGGAGATGACATCACCATTTTGGAATATGTCACGTAACGGAGATGGTACAAGTAGAAAGATTGATGTTATCCTAGGCGGTATGGAAACAATAGGAAGTGCTGAACGCAGTACAGATATTGACCAAATGAGAGAAACATTCCACACTATCACTGAAGGTGCATACAGTAGTTTACTATTTGACTTGTTCAGTAAAGATAGAGTACAAGGCGAATTAGAAGAATTTTTGCAACATGACTTCTTCCCAAGAGTGGGTGGAGGCATTGGCATGACCAGAATGATTGCGGCGTTAGACAAGCTACAAATGGTAGCTCAAGAGGCGGCGTAACAAACAGTTTGGGGTGATGGAATTGGTAGACATGCACGACTGTTTATCGTGTGGTTAAATGTACTGCAATATATTTACCGTGGAGGTTCGAATCCTCCCCCCAAAGCCAAACATAAATATGTGTATGGAACGTACAAAAGAAGAAATATTAGAACAAATAAGCACTATTATTGAAGAAAATGTTAATCCAGCAGTAGCATCACACGGTGGCATGATACGACTAGAAGACTTTGATATGGAATCAGGTAGCGTACTCGTTATGTTATCGGGTGGCTGTAGTGGTTGTGCTAGCAGTACAATTACTCTTAAAATGGGTGTCGAAAACATGCTCAAACACTATGTACCTGAAGTTACTGGCGTAGAAGGAATGGATGATCCAAACTTCAATGATCCTTATTACAGAGCCGACAATGGCAGTGGATATAGGCAATACGACTAACACTACCTTTAAAATTTATGTTGACATTTATACTAGTTTAAGCTATAATAAAACAAATAGCAAAAGCGAGAGATTATGACATATATTTTAGTAGATACTGCAAACATGTTTTTCCGTGCTAGACATGTAGTTCGAGGCGATAGCATTGAAACTAAGATAGGCATGGCCTATCATATTATGCTGGCTAGCATTTTAAAATCCTATAGAGACTTTAACGGCAGTCATGTCGTGTTCTGCTTAGAAGGACGCAGTTGGCGCAAAGACTTTTACGAGCCTTACAAAGCTAATCGTAAAGTAGCTCGTGACGCACTAACTCCTGCTGAACAAGAAGAAGATCAGGCATTTTGGAAAGCGTTTGATGAACTTAAAGAGTACATTGATAAACGTACAAACTGTACAGTATTACAACATAGTGAGTGTGAAGCAGATGACTTTATAGCACGTTGGATACAGAATCATCCTGATGATGAACATGTTATTGTTAGCAGTGACAGCGACTTTTATCAGTTGCTCACAGACAAAGTAACACAGTACAACGGTATTACTAACTGTCATATTAAACTAGATGGCATTGTTAACGACAAAGGCAAGCCTGTTATAGATAATAAAACTGGCGAACAAAAACAGATTGGTGATCCTAAGTGGTTGTTGTTTGAAAAGTGTATGAGAGGCGATAGCAGTGATAATGTGTTTAGTGCATTTCCTGGTGTACGCAAAAAAGGTACTAAGAACAAAGTTGGATTACTTGAAGCATTTGCAGATAAAGATGCTAAAGGATTTGATTGGAACAATATGATGCTACAACGTTGGGCAGATCATAATGGTGAAGAACATCGTGTACTAGATGATTATCTACGTAATGTAACTCTAGTCGATCTCACACAACAACCCGACGATATTAAAGCTAAGTTAGACGAAGCAATAACAACACAGGTACAAAAGATACCTGTTGATCAAGTGGGTGTGCATTTTCTTAGGTTTTGTGGCAAATATGACCTGCAACGAATCAGCACATCTGCAGAATCTCACAGTGAATACCTAAACGCGGCGTATTAATATGGGTAAATACTTGCAAGCTAAAGAAGTTGTAAAAGAAAAGTTCTGGATTGTAGAACGTAACGGTACTAAATGTGGTACACTACGTTTAAAAGATAACGAGCTTGTTTATTACAACAACATTAGTCGCACAGAAACTATAATTGATAACTTAGATGAATTCAAGTTTGAATCTAATAAAAACAAAAAAACGACTGTAAACGTGTCTATTTTTGGTTATCCTACTAACACTGATACTGTGTACAACGAAAGCCTACAAGATGCAGTGGCAACTTACACTAAAACTGCCAATAGTAAACAACATTTTGTGGCTGGATATTGGGGAATACTTTTTCCTATGGGGTGGAGACCGAGCTTCTGCCCAAGGAAGAAAACACTAGAGAGTTATACGCATCTGGGTCCGTTTACTAATGAGTCAGATATGTATCTTGCTATAAAAAGGCGAGGACAAGAAGATGAAAAAAATATTAAGTTTAGCAGTACTGATATTAATAGTATACAGTCTGCCTAGTTTTGCCAATGATTGGTTCAAACAACAGACACCCGAATCACAACTAACAGAACCTCCTAAAGAGATGCCTAAGGCAGGTGATAGTATACCTATTCCAAAAACAGTAGATCCGCAAACAAGACAATCGCCTGCTCTTTTGCTAAAGCAACCTTGCGATAAATCAGATAAGATGTTTGAAACAATAAAAAAATACAAAGAGAATTTATTATTTGTTGGTAAAGGAATGACGTTTGGAATTCAAGGTCAGCCCTATAATGGAGCAATGATGTTTTTTACTAATCAAGATACTGGTACATGGTCACTGCTACAAGTATATGCAGACGGCATGTCATGTATGATAATGAATGGCAGAGAATTTAATCCATATAGCGGAGTACAACCAAATTATGGAGAAATCAAATGAAGTGGGCAGTAGTTATGTATGCATTGTTAGGTATTCAAAATAGCGGTGATACTCGAGAAATGATTAGTTGGAACCTACCATTTCAATCACACCAAATGTGTGAAGCTTTTCTTAAAAGAAATACTGAAAAACTTAAACAAGGTGTTTTAACACATGCAAAAGATCGCTATAAAAAAGATATGATTGTTAAGGAAATGGGCTGTGCAACTGCTACAGTATATTCTACCACGCCCGATGCTGAGCCAACTATAAATGGCAGAAGACCACATTATATTGGAGGCGAATCTGTATGAAATGGCTAATAGTTGTAGTATTTGCAAATCTTTCACCACTTGGTGAAAGAGAACTATATGTATTCACAAATCCAACGTTTGACGATCTTGCAGTATGCCAAATGGATATAACTAATCCTGATGTTATACCGTTGCTTGTCAATAAAATACTTGAAGACGAAGGGCCACGCCCTATTTCAAAAGTTGCTTGTTTAACTGACAAGAGTGTAAAAAAATTAATGGAAAGTTTTAAAGAAAAAGAAAAAGGTACCTCTACATAAGAGATACCTTTTTGACTTTATGCTTGTGGTTCGTTGTGGTCTTGTTCAGCACGTTCTTGTGCTACTTGCTCTGCTACACTTGGCATTGGTGCACCTGGTGGCATTGTATTTTCTTCCATTGCCGGCGCATCATGTGTATGTGCTTCAGCACCACCTTCATGTGAATGCTCCATACCATCATCATGCATATGCATATTTGGGTCAACCATAGGCATTGGCACATCAGTCATCATTGAACTGTTTGGGGCCGCTGTTTGCATGTGGCTCATTAGTTGTGCCCACATATCTCTTGCAGAATGACGTCTGTCTAATTCGACTCCGTGCATTCTTCCTTCTGTTTCCATCATTGCTTTGATAGACTTTTCCATATCCGCGGCATTTCTGTTCATTTCTTCCATGCTCTGGATCATTGCTTCTGTTACGTACATATCGATATCTCCTCTGTGAGTATCATCGAGTTTCTCACTGTGGTATTTATCTAATAAACTGGTAATAAAATACCGTTTTAACTAAATACATTAAAGTAGTAGAGAATGATATGGAACTATATGTATTAATATTAAGTATGTGGGGGAAGACAGCATCTGACGAATGGCTTTATATGGGCAATCAATATGTTTACAACACCCCAATGCCAAAAGAGCAATGCGAAAAACTAATAGATAAAGACAATGCTTGGTCAATGCATTTAACAAATGAATATTATAGTATTAAGTTTGATTGTATGCCTGAGTCAGCACAAATAAGTGAAGAAGAACACCGAGAACAAAACGATGGCTAGACCTAAACCTAAAATACTAATGGAATTTACAGATCCTAAAAGCTATCGCAGTGAACAGATACTAGATGCTGATGCTATATATGCAGTATTTCATAATAGTAAGCCAATTAATTTACGTAGTTTGAATAGCCTAGTAAACTTTCCAGGACCAAAATATAAAAAGGTTAGTTTTTCAAATAGTGGGCATGCATTTAATCTCGCAACAAGATTAAATAAATTGTTTAAAACAGATAAATTTACGGTAGTAAAGTTATTACAAGGTGAAACAATAGTGGAAGATGATGGTGAACAAGGAATGGTATAGTCATATACTTACACATGCTCAACGTACCAAACCTGAAACTAACATAAAAGATCTCTTTAAAAACTATAGAAATGATACAGGGCTCAGCTTATCCAAGTTGGGCTTGCATGTTATTAGCAGTATGGATATAGAACGTGAAGAATTTAAGTTACCAAAGATAAAAATAACTCCTAGAGTAAGACTACTATTGGATAGATATATGCAATATCCATACTACTTTGATAAAAATTGGCTGGTATTGTTCAGTACAGAAGATAGGATATTCTATAAAATGTATGGTAAAGACTGGGATAATTTTGTAAGCCATATGGAAGAAAATCTATAAAAAAGATAAAAAAAGATGCAGAAAAAGGTTGACAATAAGACATCTTGGTGCTATTGTATAAGAGTAAGTTAAACAAAGCGGAGAGCAATATGTTAGACCAAACTGTAAAATTTGAAGATGTTGATCAATTTGAACTTGAAATGGAACACTACGACGACCTTAAAACAGAACTTGGTTATACTACTACATGGTCAATGGATTCAGGTATAATGAACCTAGACACAAATATTTTCTCAGATAAAGCAAGAGTAGTTACTTATAAATGCATTAAAGAAATGGGTGCTACAATGGATGATGTTACTTGGATAACATTTACTGCCGTTGCTGAAAACGGTACAGTTGGTGCTCTTTGGAAAGCCGCTGAAAGTTGCTTTCAACAAGCAAAGTTGGCAATTGATGATTGGCATTACTTTGTAGAGAATTTTGATGTACAAGAAGACGGAAGTCTTTCTTTAGTAACTGGCTCTTAAAAGGTTGACATTAACCTCTAAGATGCTACAATATACATATAGTTAGAAACAACCCAGGAGACAACTATGCAAACTGAAACAAATACTCGTTCCGTTACACTAACAGAACTTAAGAAGTATGCAATGCATAACTTCAAAACTAAACGTCCCATGTTCGTTTGGGGACCTCCAGGTATTGGTAAGTCCGAAACGTTCGAGCAAATTAAAAATGCTTATATTGAGCAAGGTAAAACCTGTGCTTTGATTGATTGTCGTTTGGCTCTATGGGATCCGACCGACCTTAAAGGTTATCCTTACTTTGACCAAACTGCTAACAAGATGCGGTTTAGTGCGCCTGATGAACTTCCAGATGAGGAGATGGCGGCACAGTATGATGTGATCATACTTTTCTTAGATGAACTTAATGGTGCTAGTCCTGCTACACAAGCGGCGGCATACCAGCTGGTTCTTAACCGTGCTATTGGCAAATACCAACTGCCAGACAATGTTGTGATTGCGGCGGCTGGTAATAGAGACACTGACAAAGGTGTTACCTACAGAATGCCTAAGCCATTGGCTAATAGATTCTTGCACTATGAAGTAAAAGTTGACTTCGCTACTTGGCAGGATTGGGCTATTAAGAATCAAATCCATCCAGATGTAGTTGGTTACCTTACTACGTTTAAAAACGACCTTTACAACTTCGATGCTAGTAGTAACGAACGTTCGTTTGCTACACCACGTAGTTGGACTTTTGTAAGTGAAACTATCCAAGATGTGGACGGCTTTACTGAAGAAGAGGTAACAGATATGGTTGCCGCAGGTATTGGTGAAGGACTTGCACTCAAGTTCAAAGCACACCGAGAGGTAAGTGGTACACTACCTAACCCAAGTGATATACTTGATGGTAAAGTTAAAGACCTTAAAACAGACAACATCAGTGCTAAGTATTCGTTAACTACTGCACTATGTTATGAGCTAAAAGAAGCTTTTGAGAATGACGATGATGGTAACAAGAAGTTTGATAACTTCTTAGAGTTTATCCAAACGAACTTCGAAAGTGAAATGGTTGTGATGGGAGCCACAGTTGCTTTAAGCAAATATGGTATCCGTCCAAAGTTCAATCAGTTGAAAAACTATAAACCTTTTATAGCACAATATGGTAAACTGATTGAACAGGCATAGGCGACTATGCTCCTGGGAGATAGTGGGGGTGCAATATCCCCCACTATCATTAAAAGGTTGACAAATAAGTAAGATATGTTACTATAAAGTATAGTAAGAATTTGGAGTGCGATATGTCATTAGACACACAAGAACAAGATATGCAAAAAGAGATCATTGACCGTATGCTCAATGACGATGCGGCAGTTGAAGCAGAAAAATCTCCGGAGCAAAAGAAACAAGAGTCAGAAGAAGCTAAAGAAAAACTAGTAACTGCTCGTGTTAAGATGTTGTTTAATCAACCGTTCTTTGGTAACATTGCATGTAGACTACAATTAAAAGACGTTACAGACGAAGGTTGGTGTCCTACTGCGGCAACAGATGGTCGTCACTTCTTTTATAATCGTAACTTTGTAAACAGTTTAAATGTACAACAGAACGTGTTCTTAGTAGGACATGAAATTGGACATTGTATATACGAACACTTTCTTCGTGTTGGTGACCGTGATAAACGATATTGGAATATGGCAGGCGACTACAAAATTAATGGTATGTTGGTACGTGAAAAAATTGGTGAAATAATTGACCAAGTAAAAATTTGTTATGATCCAAAGTATATGGGAGACGAATGGTATACTGAAAATGTTTATGATGAGTTGCAAGCAAACCAATCACCTATAAAAATGACACTCGATGTACACTTAGATGTAGAAGGCGAAGGAGACGGTAAGTCTTCAGCAAGCGGTGATGGTGATGGTGACCAAGAAGGTAACGGCAAAGGTAAAGGTAAAAAACCTACTATTAGTAAAGATGATGCTAAAGCTATCTCAGATGAATTGAAAAATGCTGTAATACAAGCGGCACAGAGTGTTGGTGCTGGTAATGTTCCTGCTGAAATTGCTCGAATGGTTGGACAGTTAACAGAACCGAAAATGGACTGGCGACAGTTTATTAGAGTTACATTAGAAAGTAACTTAAAGAGTGACTTTACTTTTATGAGACCTAATAGAAAAAGTCAGTTTAATAACGTAGTATTACCTAGTATGCTAAATGAGGATAAAATTGATATTTGTCTTTGTTTGGATGCTAGTGGTTCAATTGGTCAAATTGATGCAACAGACTTCTTAAGTGAAGTAAAAGGTATTATGGATCAATTCGGTAGCTACAGAATTCGAGTATGGAGTTTTGATACAAAAGTTTATGCATACGACGAGTTTACAGACGACGACGGCAGAAGTATAGAAGAGTATCAGCTAGTTGGTGGTGGTGGTACTGACTTTATGTGTAACTGGGACTATATGACAGAAAACGATATTACACCTGATCAGTTGATTATGTTTACTGATGGTGAACCGTTTGGTAAATGGGGAATTGAAGATTACTGTGATACACTGTTCTTAATTAAGAATCGTTACAGTAAGCCTGAGGCACCATTTGGACAAACAATTTACTATGATAACACACCTCAGGCAAAAATGGCGGCATAAGTAAACATGCGAATAGTTGAACAAAAATTTAGTTTAAGTGAAGAAGATCTTGTATATCTGCAAGGTTCAGAAACAATAGAAAAAATGCTTAGACAAAGATTGGTTTGTGAGTTCGATAACAATCCAGATATAGATCAAATAGACTTTAGCGGAGCAAAAGGTTTTTACTTGATTAAAAATTTAGGACATAAGATGTATCAGTTTTGGTTTGAAAATATCCAAGACTATGATGATTTTAGAGCCAATATATTGGCATATAAAATGAGTAGTAGTATCAAAGATGATAAATAACTACGTATATAATTCGTAAAGGAATGAAACAATGGCGAAAAAGAATGAAACAATTGAAGCAACTGCTACTGAAGTAGCACCAGAAGCTAACGGAACACCCGAAGCTGAAGCACCACAATTAGGTGTAGCTGATCTACAAAATGCGGCACAAATTATCGATGCGGCTGTAAGTAGAGGTGCCTTTAAGGCGGCTGAAGCAGGACAAGTTGGTGCTGTTTATGAGAAGTTAACTTCATTTATTAAAACTGTAAGTGAAGCACAAAAAGATACACCTGCATCTGAATAAGGAGAGCTATCATGCAAAATATGAAACACATCGGTAGAGTAACAAATACCGGAATGAAATGTATTGTAGTCTTTAGAGAGATGTATGATGCTAGAGGTAATGTAGAAGATCCTAATCATTGTTTAATTGTAGAGACTGAAAGATTACCAGACATGGAGCATGATGATATGGTCCGTGTAGTTGAAAGTGGAGAAGCTCAAGGGAACGCTGATTTCTTTCATGTTGCACAACGAAGTAAATTTAGTGACGGCACTAATATGTTGGCTAGATTAAGTCAGAAAGGTTACTTGAAAAAGTATCCAACAAATCAAATTGATTTAACACCTAACTCAAGCACTGCAATAAAGCTAAGTCAAATAAATCAAGTTCTTACTAAACAAGCATCTGGAATGTCTGATAAAGATATTGCTAATGTAATGGTTGACGATACTGATGGTCCACCACGTGGTAATTCTACTCTTAGTGAATCGCAGACTATAAACGAAGCTGTGAACACTGGTGAACAGGCATTAGATAATGGCGATCTTGCTCAAAAAATGCTAGATCAAGCAACTACATACGAAGCAGAAGTCAAACGCCTTCGCGAAGAAGCCTATAGTATGGCACCAGACTTAAAACCTAGACGGGGCCGTCCCAAGGCTACCGTAAATGCCAATACATAAGCGAAATCGTAACTTTCAACGTATTATTAGTGAACTTGAAGTTAAAACTATCCCTGGAGAGTATATCCAGCAACTCAATTTGATTTGTGAAAACGGTGACCGAATTGCTTTTAGAGAAGAAGAAATAAAAGAATTCGCAGACGATGATTTAATCGCTGGACTTATAAATTTTGTCGAGGCAAGTGAAATTGAAACTAAAATAATAGACGTTGAAATAATAGTAGACTATGTTAAATTAGAAGAAGATGTTAACAAAAGAACGGATCAATTATTAAAAAATGACAAAAGTTAAATTAGTATCTTATACAAAACCTACAGAAGAATTTGAACAAGAAGGACTTAAAGACGCACAAGACTTGATTGCTTTCTGTGCTAAAGTATCAAACCCTTCTAGTCAGATTAATTCAGAAACAAGTGAACGACTGATTAAATATTTGATCAAACACCAGCATTGGTCACCATTGGAAATGGTAAATGCAGTATTAGAAATAAACACTACTAGAGATATTGCACATCAAATTGTACGACATCGTTCGTTTGCATTCCAAGAGTTTAGTCAACGTTATGCTAACCCAGAAGAAATGGGGGATATGTTTGTACATCGTGAAGCACGATTACAGGATACTAAAAATAGGCAAAACAGTGTTGACTTGGATCCCGACAACAAAGAAAATGTACGTCTAGAAATGATGTGGGGAAGTTACCAAAATAAAGTTATACGTGAAGCTGAAGAAGCCTACAAGTGGGCTATTGACAATGGTATTGCTAAAGAACAAGCTCGTGTAGTACTGCCCGAAGGACTTACTAAAACAAGATTATACATGAACGGTACACTACGAAGTTGGGTACACTATATTGAACTACGTGGCGGACATGGAACACAAAAAGAGCATATGGAAATAGCTCATGCTTGTGCTGAAGTGATTGGTAGTATCTTTCCATTAATGAATGACCTATGACTGAAAAGCAAAAATTAGATCATATGTGTTCTTTAAAACAAGAAGTTGCAGTATTGAAAACTATGATTAGAGAACACGATACTGGACACATTTACACAACCATCAGTACATTAGAAGATAGAATTAAAACTATCTATAAAGAAATTTACAGTAGTAAAGCCCGAACATAATAAATATGTGTATAAACGTATTTAGGAGATAATCATGGTTTTACAAGTTGAAACAACATATAAGACAAAAAATAGTAATACATACTCGACTGTAGCTGAGTTTGTTGCAGAACATGGCCCATGTGGTGTAGGTAATCTTGACCATGTCATGGAAGTAGGAACAGCGGCTTTGGTCGGAAACGATAGTATGAAAGTAACAGTCAAGTATAATACAGAGGCTGAATATAATACGCATGCCGCAATTGATAGTGGTGGTGGAGCAAATTGCGAGTCAGCGTCTGTAGTTAAAACTGAGTTATAATGATTGAAAGTATTCTTATATCAATATTCATAGGAATCATTTGGAGTCAGATTATAAGTCATTGGGGTGCAAGTATATTACTGCATCGATACTATTGTCATAAACAATTTAAGATTCCAATTTGGTTTGAAACTATCGGGCTTGCAATGCTGATGATAGCTTGCATAAGAACTCCAATTGGTTGGATCGCAAGTCACAGAATGCATCATGCACATAGCGATACTGAACACGATCCACATGCGGCAAAGCATGTAGGATACTGGC
>Ga0209535_1001724_pt1 | contig 14606 bp, 16 predicted proteins | sample LinPmetageLP28_FD_184041 | JGI IMG/M metagenome (GOLD analysis project Ga0209535, IMG submission 184041) | Marine viral communities from the Pacific Ocean - LP-28 (SPAdes) (version 2) | ecosystem: Environmental > Aquatic > Marine > Oceanic | place: Pacific Ocean | collected 2009-08-22 | reverse complement strand
TCTGCAAAACGCTCAAGCTGATCGATATTAACTTTTTGTATGCCTGCGTCTTCTCTGAGGTATGGTAAATCAAACCAATGTTTAAACCATTCTGGTGTACCAACTTCTATACCTTTTTTCTTTTCCGCCCGTCTACGCTCAGTGCCAGTAACACTCATATTTTCTGTTGCTATACTTCTAAGATCATCAGGTAACATATCAATAGCGGCACTACGCAAGTTGCTATTACCTTTTTTCATAACTCTTAGCAAATCTGCTTTTTCAGCATGATAGACTTTGGCAAACTTAGGATCGTTTTGACCTATGTCTTTGCCATTGCTTATTAAGTCAGCATATTTTATAGTTTGTGCATCTGCACTAACCATTGATAGTTTATCTCTATCAATACCTTTACGTACTTTTCTATTGCCATCTTCTGGTTTACTAACGTCTGTAAGTTCAACTACAAGTTTTGCAATCTGCGGACCAAACTCTTTCATTATGTCTTGTGATGTAGTTGCTGTATCTTCTACAGTGTCATGTAGTAGTGCCGCGGCTTGCATGTCTTCACTGCCACCAGCTCCTTTAACAATACGTCTAACTTCATCTAAATGTACATAGTAAGGATCACCTGTATACTTACGTTTATGATCTTTATGTGCTTGTTGAGCAAACATTTCAGCACGTTGTATTGTTGTTAGTTCGTCTTCGTCTTCAGTAACGTTTTTTTGCACTTCGAGTTTTTCAATACGCTGGGTCAAATCATCTAACATTTTATCTTGTTGAACATTTCTCATTTTGTGATGTTTATCTTCAGCTTTACTAATTGCTTGTGAATCTTCTATATCAGCAATTAGTGCAGTTACCGGATCTTTTGCATGTGGAAATTTTATCATTAAATCGTTAATTGCTTTAGCTGTTCTAGGATCAAAACCTTTTAGTTCTTCTTTATCTTCTTTTGCCTCTACTAGTCCTAAGTTAAATGCTTGATTGGGAGTGGCGCCTTTTACACCCAATGGCTTAGGTTTACCATTGCCTCCAAAAAACTTTTTAGCTTGACGTTCTGTTTCACCAGGCTGTACGTCAGGTGTAGTGTTAACACCTTTTACAATTACGCCATCTTCTGTTAGTTCATTTATTTTCATCTTGGTATGCCAAACGTTTTTTTCTTACCTTGAGGATTTGTTATAGTTGCAGATCCTGGTGTAGCACTTATATTAGTACCATTTCCCATATCATATTTCATTTTTGTTACATTTGTTGGTGTACCAGCTTTCATAGCACCTTTTGTATCTACACTCATTGTCCCTGATGCTATATTACCAGTTGTTTGTTTACCATTTACTCTTGTTTGTTGAATATTTGCTCCATCGGGTGTTTGTGTCTGAGACGTTTGTTTCACTGACCCATCTGCATATGAAGTAGTTTGCATTCCTCCAATTTTTGGAGTGCTTCTAGATACTTCATTGCCGCCAACAGTTGTAACACTACCGCCTGCGCCTGTTCGTTTAGTCATTGGTACAAATTCGTTTATTTTCATGTTAATATCGTCAATAGTTGCAGGATCGCCTGTGGGTTTATTGTTTGTCTAGCAGATTCTAGGCTTTGTATTCCTCTTCGCATTAGATCAGCATCTTCGGGTGTAATATTTTGACCACTCTCTAGCTGTTGAATATAACTGAAAACTTTGTTTGTGTCAATAGGTAACTGCTCTTCTTCTTGTTCTTTTTGTATGTTACGACTGTTGCTTCCGCCTTTTTTACGTATTGCTTGTAGGTCATCTAATGCTTTTATAAGTGCTGATAATTTTGTTGTAAGTACTTTGTTACTATTCAGTTCATAATCAGCAAAACGCATTCCGTCAGTACCTTGTTTCATTTTACCTAATAGTTCAGTAACACTTTGCACTAGATTTTGCATAAGTCCATCTACACTCATAGTACCATAACCTGGTACTGCTACTGTGCTTTTCATTGGAGTATCTTTATCAAAGTCGTATAGTTCTTCTGTGTATATGTCTTTGTATGTTGTTTTTGGAAACTTTTTTACTAGTTTAAGTAGTTTGTCAGCATTAATACTTACTTTAAAAACATCAACACTATCATTAGTATTCCAAGCTACTAACCATCTATGGTGTCCATCAATAATATAGTTATCTTGGCTAGCAATAACAGGCTTGCGTGGTTCACCACGTATCTGTTTGTCTATTTGTTTCATTACACCTTTGTCACTAAATTCACCTTGTGTGGCTTTTAGTTGTTTTGCTGGCATAGTTTGTTTAGTAAACTCTGCACCATTATCTTTCAAATAGTCAATAAATTCGTTGTAATCATTTTTATGTATTTGTGGCATTTCTACACGTTTCATGCCTTTTGTATCTACACTGTCTGGTTTTACTATTTTAAATTCTTTCACTGACCCACAACGGCAGGGTTCACTGCTACACTTACCACACACCCATTCGTTGATATCAGTTATTTTCATTTACCATTTCCTACAAGACCAGTAACGTGCTTTAGTCTTTGGTCCTGGGCTATCACAGTTGTGTCTGGCTCTAAAAGAACGTCTTGCCGCTGGATTATTTTTTCTAATTTTCATAGCTTTGCCCTTAACACTTGAGCCGCCATGTCCAAAGTTAACTTTTTTAACATTACCTGTTTTAGGATCTTTAACATAAACTTTAAACTTCTTAACATCACCTTGCATTGGTTTGTTTAGTTTAACTTTACGTCCTTGATACTCTGCTTCAAATAGATCATTTTCATCTATACTGTATGCTAAGTATCCAAACTCCTCATGGAAGTCTTGATCATCTTCTAGCGTAACTTCTTCGTTAATTTGTGGTTGTGTAAATTCGTAAATCTTCATAAGAACACCCTTGGCTTTGTTTTAAGTATTTATACTTTTACCAAGGGTGTCTATTAAAGTTTATGCGTCTGCTGTGAAATCATCGTCGTCTGCATTGTCGACGTCATCTGCACCAGCTTCTTCGATCTTTACTATACCAGCGGCCGCCGCGGCAAAGCCCCATGCTTGTCTAGTATTAGTTAATGCGTTTGTTCCAGTTCCACTTGGTGCTACAATAGTTGCAACACGACCAGAAATTTTGCTTACGCCATAAGTTTCTGCATCACTACCTTGTACTGAAATTGACATTTCACCTAGGAATGTTGGTGTTCCAGCGGCACCAGTATAAGTTAAAGTGCTGACTGCTTTACCAGTTGTTAGTTTGCATAAGAATGTATCATCTGCTGTTCCTGTTTCTGAACATAAGAATCTTTTACTACCTTTTTGTTTTACAATAAATCCTTCTTTAACGGCTGTACCGTTATTAAAGTTTACTTTGATTTCATTGCTTATTGGCCCTTGTGAACCATCTTCGTTAGTTTTGTATTGCACTGGTCCTGCACCAGCTTTTGCAAAAAATCTTTTGTTTAGTGGTCTTCCCATTTTGTTTCTCCTTTAAAGAAGTCCTATGTGGGTTCTAGCCACTACGCTGTGGGTACAGCATAAGTCCTCTTCATGAGTACTATCGGACACTGCTATTTAGTAAGAAACTGGTAGATTTTTTTGAGTAGAGCTTTTACTACTTTTGGGTTATCATGGAATATATCAACATATGCTTTTAGATCCGGACTTAATAAGTATCCTAATTTGTCTTTAAGCTCACTACTTTTGGTTACACTGCGTAATATTTGCATTGCTCCGTCTGTACCTTGTTTACGTTTAAGTTCGTCTGCAATATTCATAGCATATGCTTCTATCTCATCACCTCTGCTATAATATTCTCTGTTACTAGTAGTATCATCCATGCCATAACTATCAGCGTCATAGTCTCTAGCAGTATGTTGATCTGCATGCATATATTCATGTTTGACTGTGCTTTGCAGTTTACGCAAGAACTCTTTTCTGTTTTGGCTATCCCATGATACTTGTTGACCATTAAACATTAGTTCTACAGTAATATCATTTTCTTCTTCGTCGTCATAAAATGCACCAATAAGCACTGTATTTGGTTCTACTTCTTTGTGTTGTAAACTATTAACATTAAGTTCAGGAAATGTTTTTTGTACTATCATAACGATATCATCAATTGACTGTGTACCAGTTAATTGTCTACTGAGCTGTGCAATAGGTATGTTTCTTGGTTCAGTGATTTCGTATAACCTCATAAAATTATTTATGGCAATAGCTTAATAACTTCTTGTTCCATTGGTTATATAACTGGTGTTGTGCAAGATTTTTTAGTTTTGCTTCTACCATAATATCAAAGTCGTCTCTAAAACTCAATGCCCAGTCATTACATGCTGTGTTCCAGCACATATCACTGTGTGCTCTTAGCTTTTGTTTTTTGTATCCTTGAGCTAGTAAATTTTCCATATCTGGTCGTTTGTTTGGACTATGGTCTACAAGTAAATCTTCTCTTGACAAACTGTAGTGCATAGTAGGACGCACACCACGCCAACTATCAATAACCTGTTTAACTCTGTCGTCATGAGGTTTAATGTATTCACCTGTCTTTACCCAGTGATGGTGTATATCTAATACTAAGCCCAAATGTCCACTGAGTTCGAGTGAGGCGTCAAGTCCCCAGGAGTTTTCGTCGTTTTCGATTGTGATGCAGTTTCTCGCTTCTGGCGAGAGTCTTGGAAGGCAGTCTTTGATCCCTTGTGGACCTTTGCGACCGGAGATGTGTACATTGATCTTAAAGTCCTGGAATTGTACACCGTACCCCATCCACCTGGCGATATCCACATGATATTCAAACTCCTCTATACTTCTATTTACTATATCGTCGTCAACACTTGCCAAAACAGTAAACTGCCCAGGATGCATAGACACGCGAACATCAAGCTGGCGTGAAGCTTCACCCACTGCTGAATAAAGTTGTTCGGCTCTTTGTCTGACATCCGGCTTACGCCAAAAATAACTCCACTCGTGCTGAGTATAAGCAGGCAACTGATTGCTTCCAAGGCGGACCATTCGTAACCCATCATCTAATCCTCCTACATATTCTACAAGACGTTTAGCCGCCGCACCGTTGTGTTCCATAATATCCCACAATCGTTGCTCAGCTACATCTCTTGTTTGGTTGTTAAGCCACGTTATTGTTGTAGCTTTCTCTGTAAGAGGACGCTGTAGTTCTTCTAGAATTTTTTTCTTTTGTGTTTGATCCGGGTGCATATACTTACATGCAAAACCAATACGTTCAGTCATAGTATCCTCCTATGTATTATGTTACTAACATAACACAAGAAGTCTTACTTGTCAATTGAATTTAGTAATATTTTTACTATAATAGTCTAGTAGTTTTTTCTCTGTAAGCTGAGGCATACGTCTATAGTTTTCGGGTAAATCATCATATGGTCGCATTGCAGGGTGTGTTTTTTCATTAACACTCATATTAAGCCCATATCTATATCCGTTGTTTACCATTGACTGTATCCAATCATTATGAGCTTGACGTGCAAATGTTTGATTTAGTATGTCTTTTGCACCTTCATCCATTTTTATATCATATTCAAATGGATGTCCAAAGTCTGCTTCTGCTCTATACACATTGCTAGTTTCAATTTCAAACTCATGTTCGGTTATTCTCATGTAACCTTCTACAATACGTTCTGCTTCATTAGCAGTAAGATGTCTTATAAGTTCTACTCTATATAACAATTGATTGTCTTGCAATGCTAATACAAAATTACCAGACGGATCATCATCTTTTATTACGCCAGCTGGTGCTAGCATTTCTACAGTGAGATACCAACGCTGAATTTGATCAGCTTCTAAGTATTGTTCTGTTCTTTGTTGTATATAAAAGTCTTCCATTGTTACATTCTTCTTTTTGGCGGTGGCAAATCGTCAGTTTGATCTACAATATCAACTTCTGTTCTGTCGATATTTACTCTTGTTGTAGTTGCACTAGTAGGCATACTGCCTTGGGCTTGTGGTACTGATACTGGTGGCGTGTGTTTGCTACTAGTACTATTTACATACAAACCGAACCATGCGGCTCCGGCTCCTACAACTACACTTACTAATCCTGCTTGTGCATTGTTTGGTTCTGGCAATGCCATAAACCAAGTACAAACTTCGTACAGCAAGTATATGTACATGCTGATAAAAGCTCTTGGAAATAGTCGCCACCTACTAAAATATTCTGGCGCTATCCACCATATGCTGTCTTGCTTCATACTCAAACTCCTATTATCTAATAGTATTTATTGAATATGATACTCGTGGTCTATCTTACGATACTCTTTGCCTCCCCACCAGTTTACATACACTACTTCAGCATGATTAATTGGACCATCAATTTCTCTATTCCAAAAATTTATAAATCTGTGTGTACGTGGAAACTTTGGAGTAATATCGTGTAATTGCCAAACAAATTCATTTAGTACATGAACATAATCTGGCATATGATAAACTACTTTAATTGTGACGAGTTGGTCTTCATCAAATAATTTCATACTATTACTTAGTATGATATCTCGAAATCATAAAAAAAGAGTGTACTTAGCACACTCTTTTCACTGGGGGTAAAACTTAATTAAAATGTAAATGCTAGTGCAGTTGCACCTGAAGCATTATAATTATTTGTGCCAACATTTGTACCGTTGCCACTTGCTCCAATTAGTCTTAGAGCGGCTTGCAAATCTGCAGGTGTCCACAAGCTACCTTGTACCATGACTCTAAATCCACCGTTGCTATCTTCAGCACCCATAGCAATAATTGTGCATTTTTCTTCAATACATCTTACAATATGATCCATTGCTTCGCCTGGATTAGTTTCGTTTGCTAGTGTTGCACCGCCGTCAATTGTAAACATTTCTACATCGCCGCCGATACCATGTGTATGTCCGAATGCAATTAAGTTGTTTGGGTTACGAGCTACCATAATTGTGTCTCCTTTTTCTATATGTATTTATAAAAAAAGCCCCGTTGTAATAACGAGGCTTTCTTTGTAATTAATTAAGTAAAATAATATTACTTGTCTGCGAATGTGTGTGCAATTGCGGCTGTTACACCAGTTGTACCTACACCGTAATTAGCGCCAGCTGTGATGCCTTTACCTTGTAGGATTACTGCTACACTGTTTGCACTTGTTAGTTCGATACCAGCAACTGAGTTGCCTTCATCTTCTGCAAATCTCAATGCGGCGGCAATCTCTGACTCTGTGATACCTGTTTTACCAAATGTGCAGACTTCTGATCTTGCACCTAAACCGTTAACGGCTTGTAAGTTTACTGCGGCTGTTGTTAATGCCATGTTATTTCTCCATTTTTCTCTCACTCACACCATATATTAGTATGAGCACTATACATTTATTTATCACGTATGGGTCGCTTCTACCACTTTTACAAGGGCACTCCAACGCATTGTTTCACTATTATCGCCTTTTACTTTGATTGTAATAGCTTTATTTGTATTATCTGCTGTAAGTTGCACTACGTATTGATCACTTGAGCCTGAGTGAAATACTTCTTCCAGTGCTATTAAACTTAAAACATCACCTGCTTGATTATAATCCATTGCACCCTTGAATGTCCATGCCGCATATCTTTCAACCTGACCTGGTGCATTACCTCTACCAATTACTTGTGCTTCATAAAAATATGCTGTTTGGCTAGTAAGTGTAAGTCTGCTACTGCTAGCATCTCTGAATAATTCAGTAAATGTACTGTTTGTTGTTTCACCAAATAGTAAATAACTTGTGCTTTTAGCAGGCTGTAATCCCTGGTCTGTTTCTATTGTTAAGCTGTTTTCTATACTTACATTTACATCTGTAATTTCAATGACTGGACCTGTACTAAAATCATTAATACCAGTTAATCCACCACCACCACCTCCGCCGGTATTAATTACTAATCCGCCTGGTGTTACACCGTCACTAAGTCTAAATGTCTTGGTATCTACGTCAAAGAAAAGACGATCCTTTGCCCCTACAAAATTTGCAACTGCTATGTTATTTTTTTCACTTGTAACAAACTGTTGAATTTTAGTCACTGGTTAGTCCTCTAAATGGCTATCGTCCCCAGAGAATACTACACCCACTAGTTTGTTTTTGCCATCGTCAATATCTTCAAGCGGATCGCTTTGATCTCTGTCTTGAGTAATTTTATCAACAACGTCTCCTTCTTTACCTAGTGCGGCTTTTTTAAGTTCGATGCTTTGTTGTAGTGGAGGAACCATTACTGGATTAGGATCAAGCACGTCTGTACCAGGTTGCGGCTCTTCTGGTTCAGCACTAGGCATATCAATCTCAGGATCACCGTCGCCGTTAATCTTTATATTGATCGGAACATTAATTGTAAATTCTCTAGCTTTCATGTCTTGTCCTATTTAATATATTTATCGTAACTATTACCCTGCATATTATCCATAAGAGATAAATTCGCCTGTGGTTGGATTGTAAGCAACTTGGCTAAATCCTGTTGGCAATGTTCCTGCTACCCCTCTAACTGGTTTAACCATAAACTGACCTGTTTGAGCTGTGTTTAACGCTGATCCTGAGGCTGCAATTACAATTGAGTTGTTGTGCTGGTTGTCCAGGCCTGCGAGATTACCTATTGCTACCGCACTTGATCCTTGATTATCTCTACCTGCTTGTTTACCAATTGCTACTGAACTTGCACCTTGTGTTGTTTGACCTGCTTGTGCGCCAATTGCTACTCCATGCTGTGATTGAGTTGTTTTACCTGCACCATCACCAATTGCTACTGTACTGTTTCCTTGTGTTGCATTACCTGCGTAATAGCCAACCGCTACTGAACCTGCGCCTTGACTTGTTTCACCTGCCAGGTTACCAATTGCTACTGCGAAGTCGCTTTGTGTTGTTTTACCTGCTTGTTGACCAATTGCTATTGTTCTAGCGCCGGCTCCACCAGCATTTAAACCAATCACAATCTTAGATGGACCATTAGCATTATCAATATTAGTAAGTGACGCCCAAGTTAATCCGCCACCACCACCTCCGTCTGTTGTAATTGTGACGCCGCCCGCTGTGGTGCCATCACTAATTTTTAATACGTTTGTGTCTGTGTCTACCCACATCTCACCATCTTTACCGGTGTATGCACCACTTGCTACATTTATATTCTTTGAAATTATTTGTCTTGTTGCCATGTGATAATGCTCCTGTGTTAATTATCTAATAGTATTTATAATATTATTTGGTCGCCGCCACTTTAAGTAAACTCCCATTCACCTATCCAACATAAAAGCCCAGACTGATAATTACCTGTTCCATCGTTCCAATTATTACCATTCTGATCTACCCCTCCAAAACATGTCATGTAAAGTTTATTTTCACTAGGTACCACATGTATATCATCTACACCTTGAACAACATTTGGTCCACTGTTATATTGCCCTAATTCTTTTTCAGCAACTACTGTTAGCGTACTTAAATCCCAAGCTGTACTCATAGAACATTGTGTAACTCTTACGGAATTATTAGCATGAGACGATGCTGTATATGCAGATAATCCATTATCACTGAACCACCATTTTCCGGCCGATATATAGTTTGGGTAACCAACACTAGTATGCGTAGATGATGGACTTGTAAAGTTAATTGTAGTAAGATCATATGCCGTTGTTGCATTATAAAAATTTACACCCTCAGTACCTTCTTCCGTCAATGCAACCTTGTTACCACTGTCTATCCACTGAATTTGCTGATAATTGTAATATGCCTTTGGGTTACCGGCGGCAAACGTAGCTGAAGTTATTGATGAATTGGTACTAGGACTTCCGCCATGACTGTTAGGATCATATGCTGTAGATAAGTTCCATTCTTTAATACCCGCTTTTGGTTCCGGATTGTCAAAACTCCACGCTAGTAATTTTGTACCATCTGCGTTATAGTCAAAAGTAAGAAAACTATTTCCTCCTAATATGTTATTAGGTGTTTGAGATTTTGTAGCATTCTTTGTTGCTGTACTTAAATCCCATGGAGTAGATACGTCCCACCATTCCATATTCTGATATTGATACCACCAGGTAAATGCTGTTCCATCTCCGTTCCATGCTAAATGCATACCAAAGTAAGAAATTTGTTGTGTGGATGTTGGATATGTGTTTAAGTTTGCTACCCCTGCACTATAACCTGAGCCACCACCGCTACCACCAGTAACTGAATCAAGTTGTTCTGTAAACGTAAGATTTGCTGGAGTTACTGGATAGCTACCAGTGTTTGCATCTACTGTACTCCATCCAGTAACTGTACTTGCAGTAATAGTTTTATAAGTAAAATAAGTTGGACTGAATGTAATATCGCCACCATTTGATACATCTGTAATATCAAGATCGTCAAATGAACCCGCTTCAATAATAGCTGGTAATTTAATAGGACAGAATTGATAGTTAGCACCAAGTGCATAATATGTACCAAGTATTAAATTACCATTACTATCAACTTCTACAGTTGTTGCTTCACTCATACCCATATTGTACGAATCATTAAATCCTAACTTCCAAGCGTCTTGTTGAGTTCCAGCAGTGTTATATTTAAATAAAAGATATTCGTTATTTAAGTCTGGTGCGTTTGCTACCAAATATATTTCATTATTAGGAGTGATTGCAAAATCTACTGGGGTTCCTAAGGACCCATCTGATGCGCCACCAATTTGTAACATTTTACTCCACTGAACAGTACCTGACGAATTGTATTTTATTATATATGTTTGATAGATTGCACTAGGACTACTTTGCGTTTGTGTATATCCAACTGTATAAACATTACCACTGCTATCTACATCAACCGAATAATTAACTTCATAATGTACGCTTCCTTGATTCGTACCAAATATTTTTGACCATTGAAACACACCTGAACTGTTTACTTTAACTATCAATCCGTGCGGATAACTTGTGGAGCTAGGATCATATATAGCACCCGTAATATATACGTTATCTGAACTATCTATAACCATATCATATGCCCTACTTTGACTGGCAGTATCATCGCCTATTTTCCATTGTCCTAAGATAGTTCCGCTACTATTAAATTTAAATAAGATCCAGTTATCAAGAGTACCATTACCATTATTTCCTATTTGTGACTCTCCTTGTGCCCAAATATTACCACTACTATCAGTTTGTGCTTGCCATAATCTTACGTAATCATTATTAGTACTCAATTGTGTATTTTTAACAATTTTTTGGAACTGACTTACACCACTGCTGTTCCATTTTCCAATAAGTCCTAATTCAGGTGCAGGCGTTTGTCCTTGTCTATGTCCGTAATCAGTACCTACACAATAAATGTTGCCTGAGCTGTCTGTAGTAGCAGATTTATATCTTGTATAAGTTCCATTTGTTCCAGCAGATCTGGCCCATTCTGTAGTGCCGGTAGTGTCGTATTTTACAATCAAGCCTTTCTTATTAGTTCCTGCATCTTCACCAACAACATAAATGTTTCCACTGTTATCAGAAGTAATACCTCTCACAAAAGGATAGTTAGTACCGGCTAAATTTGTAATATCAGTTCTTGTAAACCATCCGTTAGCACTTGCGCCTCCGCCGCCACCGCCGCCTCCTCCACCGTAAGTAAGAGTCATAAATTGCAAAGCCTGATTACTTGAACTACCACCAACTCTAACTTTAGATACTAATTTTCCATTCTTTACAGCAAAACCAATGCCAAAATATGTATTAGTAGAAGTTGGATTAATAACTGTACTATGTACTGTACCATCATCATTAAACACTCTAATAAGTCCATCATCTGTTGCGTTTTCATCATGTGCAGTATCACCTACTAGAATTTTATCATGGTCAGGATCTACAATAGTTCTATATCCTGGATATCCATTACTAGTTAAATTTACTTGCCAATCTTGGCTCCAACTATTGGCTGGGTCTCTTAAGGTCAAAGTTTTTTGTGATTGATCGCCTGTAGTCATTGCAACTTTACCTGTAGATAAAATTGCATTATAAGGTCTACCTATATAATAGTTTGGTGTGTATGAGCTTACTTCACTAAAACTTGTGCCACTACGTGTATAATAATGGGCTCTAGTTGCATGAGTAACTATAATTTTTGTACCATAACTATATACACCACTGGAACCAAAGTTGCCGTTGCTGTAATTACTGCCACTTATGTTTGTTGTGGTATTCACTGCTAAAGGAGTTTTGAATACTGTTGGATTACCCCAATTACTAGGGTTTGAATCACTGATATCAAAGTATGATACGGCACCTCCTGGATAACTGTTATTGCTAACGTGGGCAGTATACCCACTTGGAATATACATACTGTCGTTGGTTACTTGCATACCATGCTCACCTAAGCCACTACCAAAACTGGAGTAAGCTGGCGCACCTGAATATGCATCTATCTGCGTATAGAAATCATTGACCTTCCAAACTTTTGCAAGTGTAAAGTCACTCAGCTTGTAAGCAAAAATATGTGCTCGATGATTATCAAAGTTTTCTGAAGTGTGTCCACCACTTAGTCTGAACGTAGCAATGATAAATGCATAGTTGTCATTTATAGCACAACTCCATCCAAAACCACAATTTACACCTATACTAACTGTACCCAAAGTATTGTGTGTTTGCTTTTGTATACTTGCATCTCCGTGGTCGCCATTCAATATACCGTTCCAGCTTTTCATTATAGTACCATCACTGTTTTTAACTATCCAGGCCCAACCAGCATTAGGGCATTCTTGATTTGATCCTGTAGTTCCTGTACCAGTGTGATAGATATTCATGTCTGGATCAGCTACAATGGTGTAGGTTCCATTTGTGCCTATTCTACCAAAATCTGCAAAGCTGGTGCTTATGCTTGAGCTTGCTTGAGCATAGGTATGACCTCCGCCACTTGATGAAGCAATTGAATTTGAAAATGTACTACTTTGCACTGGTGAATTACCACCACCGCCTCCACCCCCGCCATCTCCAACTGAAGGTTTTACGGGTGTTGACATTGGACCAGATGACCAGCTAACAAGTGTTTTTAGAGGCATGTGTTAAACTCCCCCAAATGAGACCATCTGTCCTAGCACAACGTATGTTCCGCCGTCGTTTAATATTGTAAATGAAAATACATCTGTACCATTTGCTGTAGCTGTTGGAGCACTATTTCCTTGCCAAACAATTGTTTGTGCGGCACCGCCGATTTGTACTGCATTAGGAATATATCCTGTGCCACCTTGATTAACTATGATAGCAATGTTTTTTGAAAATTCTTGTGTATTAGAATAGTTTGTAAAGTTGGCTGTGAAGTTTGCTGATGCGCCTGTATGGTAAAAAACGTTAGCAAGGTTTGTATCATGTGCTACAGTACCAGTTGACCCAGTAAGTGTAACAAATGCTTCTTCAGCACCTCTAATTAATTGTAGTTGTTGTGCAAATTTTACGTTGCCAGTTGAACTTGTAATGCTTGTGTTTAGCGTATCTAAGTTACCGCCAAGTTGAGGTGTAGTATCTTCTACTACGTTAGCTATACCAGCACTTCCAAGTTCTGAATGATTTGCCAGTTTTATCCAGTTGCCACCATGAGCAAAGTAACCAGCACCTGTTGCATGTACATGAGCAAACATTCCATGATATGTTGACGCACTTGGTAAGTCACCTTCTGTGGAATACACATTAGAAAATAGTATTTTACCAGTAGTAGTAATATTATTACTACCCATGTTTAGAGCACCGGTCATTGTACCACCTGCTAGTGGAAACTTTGTTGCAATTGAATTTGTTACGGTAGTTGAGAAATTTGCGTCATCTCCCATTGCCGCCGCCAGTTCATTGAGTGTGTCCATTGCACCTGGTGCACTATCTATTACACTGTTTACTTGTGTTGTAATGTCACTTGTGAGTGCTAGTGTTCCTGTGCCTGCAGGAATAGTGTGTGTATTAATTGTTCCTAAATTTGTAATGTTTTTACTGTTTCCGTCTAAGTTTCCGCCCAGTTGTGGTGTAGTGTCTTGTACTATTTCACTGAAACCTGATCCTGTGCCTTCTGCAATAAATGAAAAATTGCCACTGCCGTCTGTGCTTAGTATTTGTCCGCTAGTACCATCTGAAATTCCTAAATTTAAAAGTGTTGCAGGAATAACTGCTGGCGTATATGAAAATACACCTGTTGTATTATTGTAAGCAATGGCACCATCGCCACTAGCTGTGCCTTCAGCACCTACACTAAAACTTGCAAGTGTAATGTCTTGTGCATCGTCGTCGTACAGTTCAGTAAAGTTACTATTAACTTTGACAAATGCTTGCCTAAGTGCATCTCCGTCACCTGATAAATTTGCTGTACCTACATTAATTACTTGCTTTGCCATCTCTATTCCTTAATGATTCATTTCTATGCTTGTGATTGTTCCTGCGGTCCAGTTTGTAATGTTAGCTCTGAGCCAAACAAAGTTTCCAGTTGCATTGTATGCTTTTCTACTTGTTTCTGCATTAATGTAAACTAAACTCTCTACAGAAACACTTGTAATTTTACCTGAAACATCAACAGCAAATTCGCCGTCGGACAGTTGAATGTCAAACCAATCGTTATCTCCTGGGGCAGTTTCTAAACTACCTTGAATAACTATCTTTCCTATAAAGTCATTAAGGTGAACTGCTATAGTGTGCAGTCCGTCGGTTTGTCCAACGTATGCATCACC
>Ga0209535_1001721_pt1 | contig 14632 bp, 16 predicted proteins | sample LinPmetageLP28_FD_184041 | JGI IMG/M metagenome (GOLD analysis project Ga0209535, IMG submission 184041) | Marine viral communities from the Pacific Ocean - LP-28 (SPAdes) (version 2) | ecosystem: Environmental > Aquatic > Marine > Oceanic | place: Pacific Ocean | collected 2009-08-22 | reverse complement strand
ATATGTTATAATAAATAATAAAAAACCTGGCAATCAAATTTGGAAAAGTGGATTTTCTTCTAAAGCAGAAGCTAATGACGTTTTAGCAGGTTATCACGCAAACAAATAAATAAATAAATTAAAAAAATGGGGAAATTCGATCACAAAATGGCCTATGATAGAGCCGAAATAAGTAGATTAAAAAACGATATACACCTTGATGATATAGCAAAAAAAGATGCTGTCAGAATGGAAGGACAAGTCCACGAAGGTGTAGTTAATTACGGTAAAGCTCATGGCGATGCTGTTATTCAAAACGCTAGCAAAGGCTACGGAGAAGACAAAGTACCTTCAGCTATACAATACGCTTCTAAGTCACCAATCAGTAGACACATGAAAGGTTTTGTTAAAGATGGTGTTATTATGAATTTAACATCAGAAGCTCACAAAGATAAGTTAATAAGCGGTGCTTCAAACCCTGGGTTTGCAGCTGCTATATCTAAGGAAGCTGTAACAATGAAAACAAATCAAGAAGGTGGATACACTGGAAAAGACTACGGAGCAGCTTCGAGACAAATAGAAAAACTAGGAAAATAATAAATTATGGCATTAAAAGGAACAGATCAAGTAGTAGTTTACGGAGAGTACGTAAATTTAAAATCAACAAAAACAGGTGCTAACAACCTTAGTGTGCCATATACTATAGATGAATTCGGAAAAGTCATAGGAGGTAGTGGTGCTACTGATAGGGTTGCTATATATGACGTCAACGGAAGACTAGAGGGAAACGCTATATTATCTGTGGAAGGACAAACTGTTGTCAACACAGGTACTTATGCTGTAGACCCCGCTCTAAACGTAGCGCCCGCATCAGCAACAGCGCCAGGCGTAGCTGGTCACATAAAGTTTACGGATGACGCTATATATTTATGTGTAGCAGCGGACACTTGGAAAAAAGTTGATATAGCAACATTCTAAAAAATGAATATAAATGCTAATAAGCCGCAAGGCTTTGGTGATACTTTAGCTCATGGCTTTAAGAAAATAGGTGTTGATAAATTAGCAGATGTGTTTACTAGAGTCACTGGTAAAGATTGTGGTTGTAAAGGAAGACAGGAAAAATTAAACAAATTAATACCTTATAAATAATGGCTTTTAAAATACATCCTTTTTATAATATAGACAACACACCTATATATAAAGCAACTTTAGAAGAAGGTGTTTTAGGTAAAACCAACAATAATGGTACTATTGTTATAGATGAAAAAGTAGGAGTGGAACAACAAAAAGAGGTTGAGGACCATGAATTCATTCACGTTGATCAAATCAAGAGAGGAGATTTATCTTATGATGATGATAATGTTTATTGGAAAAATAAAACTTACCCAAGAAGTGAAATGAGCGAAGGGGCAAAAAACTTGCCTTGGGAAGCTGAAGCATATAAAAACGCATAAAATGGCAAACATAGAAAAAAAATTCAATTTAAAAGCTACAAAAAATTCTAGCTTTAACAAGCAGCAAAATTTAGCTAATAAATCTAGCTTATTTAATCTTGGAAAACCATCTCCTTTAAATCACGAGTATGGTCAAGCGCACCAACACAGGCCTAACGATCCAGATGGAGTTGGTGGTTTTAGACTAGGTAGTTACACGCCAAATCAAGGTGTAGAGAATTACGGTCAAAGAGGTTTTAATAGAAACGTAGATACTTCTAATGGTGAATCAACAACAGCTAACAGTGAGCTTGGTGTATTGAGTGGTCAAATAGCTGATTACTACAACTCAGGTCAATTAAGTGGAGGTACTTTTCAAGGACCTGATTTCAGTAAAACAAAAGGAAAGTTTGGAATAGATGTCAATAAAAAAAGATACGGGGGACTTGACGTAAAACTTAACTTAGGTGGTAATACAAGAAGAATATCCGAAGCTAACACGTTTGGTGTAACAGGCAACAACTACAACAACGAAACTGGCGACGGTTTCATACAACCCGAAAACCCGGTCACTCCAGAGCAAATTTCTGATTTAATCCGAGAAGGTGGAGGATTTGTTAGTATGGTGGACGGTAACTTAGTAGCTGGAGCTAACAATACTTTGAGCAACAATTTTCAGAGTTCATCAAGACAAGATCTTTCTAACCTAGAACAACCTTATCAATATAACAGGGAAAATTATGGTTTTATTCAACCTAATTCCTATGCTTACAATGTTTCTCCAGATCAATATGTAGCAGAAGATTTTTCAAATTTTAAACCTGCTGCTAACACTACTTCAACGCGGGATTATTATCAAAACAAAAAAACACAAGCTTTAGAAACTAAAAAAGCAGCCCAAGCAGAAGCGTTGGAAGCAAGAAGAGCAGCGGCGGCAGAGAAAAAAGCAGCAGCGATAGCAGCCCAGAAAGCAAAAAGAGAACAAATGCAAGCGGAAGCTCAAGCAAAAAGAGAAGCAGTAGCAGCGGCAAAAGCAGCTAAAATAGCAGCTAGAAAAAAATAACTAATACAATAAGATATGGCATTTAAAATGAATCTAGGGCATAGAACTGGTTTTCAACCCCAAAGCGTTAACCCGTTTACAAAACAGTCTGTTATAAGAAACACGTTGAACTGCGTGCCGCCAGGAACACCTCCCGCAGCAAATCCAGATAATTTGCCAGAATGTGGGAAAAGAGTGCAGAAAGGTGACGCGTATGCAGAAGGCGATGCAACAACAAGAGAAGAAGTAATAGATGGTCAAAGATTTTTAGTGACAGATCAAAATATGCGTAAAGATTTTGTTACTGTTAATAAAAACGAAGGGGAACAAGGTGATGCTGGTGCGTTTGTTGTAAGAAATGGCAACAAATTACCCAACGACGAATGGGTTAGTCAATTAAAAAATCAAATTTGTACGCCAGAAGGTAAAGCCGCTAATCCTGATAGATATGCTAAACTTTGTGTTGGTGAATTTGACTTAGCTCCTACTCCAGACGCTTATGTAAATATTGACGAAAACGAAACCTATGTAGATACTACAAGAGAGTTAATACCTGATCCTGATCCTGATCCTGATCCAATACCACCATCACCACCAGGTATGTCATTTGGAACAACCGGGGCTAAAGAAGGTGGAAGAAACAAAGTGAGTTTAAAGTTACCACCTGTAGATTTAAGCGGAATAAATCCTTTTAACATAGTTAAAACAATGGGCAATGTTGTTTTTACTAAGGCGGGTAAATGTAAAGCTGGTTGTGCTACAAACAAACCTAAATAATGCCAAAGAAAAAATTTAAAGAAACCAAGGTTGGTCAGTTTTTGCTAGGTAAATCTGGAGTATTAGATTCACTAGCAGATGTGTTACCAGATAAAGGTTTATTAGGTGTTGTAAAAAACCTAATCGATAGAGATGAAAACTTACCACCGCCTGATAAAGAAATGGCTTTAAAACTATTAGAACAAGATATAGTTGAAGCACAAGAAGTGTCAAAACGCTGGGAAAGCGACATGACATCAGACTCGTGGCTAAGTAAAAATACTAGACCTATGAGTTTAATATTTCTAACTATAATGACTATAGCTTTTATATGGGTCGATAGTCACGGTTATATAGATTTCACTGTGGAGCAAGAGTGGATAAACCTATTAAAAACATTAACAACAACAGTCTACGTAGCTTATTTTGGTTCTCGTGGAGCGGAAAAATTTAAATCAATAAGTAATAAATAAAAATTATGGGAATACAAGCAACAAACGCTGGTAATGCAATAGCAGAAATTGGGAGCTTTATAACGTTAGCAAAACCACTAGATACTCTATTTGGTTTTAAATTAATTGATGGTGCTGAACTTGCGGTTAGTGGTGATGCCGCTGGATACACTGGGCCAGTCACAAAAAAGGTTGATCCAAGCGGAGGCACATACAGTGGTGATGCTAAATTTAGTATCACTATTAGCGGTGGAGGTGTGGTTGATATTATAGAGGTTGTTGGAGGATCTACAGCAGAATCAGCTACTTTAGTTGGTGAAACTGTAGTTTTTAATGAAGAAACAATGAAAGCCGCATTTGGAACTGCTGGGAATGGTGACGCAACAGGAACAATAGCATCAGCTGATGAAACAGAAGTAACTGAGGTTGCTTTAGGTGGAAATCCTAACAATGGCATGGGATTATATGTAGGTGGAGAAGGTAACGTTGAAGTTAAATTAAAAGGCATGAAAGATTACGTATCATTCAAAGGTATTACAGCTTGCGAGTTCTTGCCAATCCTAGCAACGTCTATTAGAAAAACAGGCGCTACAACATCTACTACAGCTACAGATTTAATAGCGTTCATATAAAAAAAAATTAAATGCCTATAATTAGTAATTATCCATTTGACAGAAACGTTCAAGATAATGACGCTTGGATCGGGACTGATGCTAGTAACATGGCTACAAAGCAGTTTACAGCAAAAGACGTTGCTGACTATTTAAATATAAAGGGTAAGATTTCTATATCTGCTCAAATGGTATTTAAATATGAAGCTGACGCTACTAAAGCTGTGTCAGGTGATTTTACTAATGTAATAGGTGGAACCACGTTTACAAATATATCATCTGTTTATATTTCTTTTAAAGATAAATCAGATCAAGCTACTAATCAATTTTTAACATATTTAATAGGTAGTGGTTTACTAATAAGTGAGCAAAACGCTATCGATAATTTTGGTCATTACACAATAGTTGACTACGTTCAAGATACAGCTAATCCTCAATGGTACACGCTCACATTATCCAGCATAGGTGGTAATGGTGTTTTAGAGGATAAAAAATATTATAACTTTGCTACATTTAATATAGCAGGTGGCGGCGGTAGTGGAAGTACTTTTGTTTTTCAACAAGCTGTAAGCTCTGTAGAATGGAATATACAGCATGACCTAAACAAGTATCCATCTGTTACAACTGTGGATAATGGCTTAACTCAAATTCACCCTAAAGTAGAATATACAAATTCAAACAATATAAAACTAACATTTACATCCGAAAAACCAAATTACGCTGGGGAACAAGGATACGCATATTTAAACTAAAAACATGGCAATAAATTTTTTCAATCAAGTTGATTTAAATCAAAATCAATTAAAGCAAGCGGCTATAAATAACGTAACCTCAGATCCTACAACTGGAGTTTTAGGTGAGTTAATTTATAATACAAGTGATAACTCTTTAAAGGTTTGTACAACAGCTTACAATCCAGCTACAAATCCAGTTACTGATGCTGTGTATACAGCTGTTGGAGCTGGTGTGGATAGTATAAGCGCAGGTGCGGGTACTTTTGTAACTTTCACTAATGCTGATTTTGTTGATGAAACTGGTGATGTGGATTTTGGAAGTTTTGATTTATCAGCAACACCCGTTTCAGGTAATATAGATAACACTAAATATTTAAGAGGTGATAACGTTTGGGCTACTTTGCCTAGTTCTGATAATTACAACTATTGGACATTTGGATCTGATAGCATGGGTGGTACTGCAAATATTGACTCACAAGAAAGACTTAATTTCGAGGGCGGAACTGTTATCACTACAGTTGGAACAACAATAAACGGATCTCCTTACACTTTAACTATAAATCACGATGATTTAACAGTAACACAAGCAACAGGTACAGCTCTTGATCCGGGTTATGGAGGTACAGTAGATATAGTGACTAGCGTAACAACTACATCTCAAGGTCACGTTGACACAATAACTACAACCGAGGTTGAATGGCCAGCTGCAGAATCTTATGATTTTAAGGTTAATGGAGATACTAGTGGATCTACAGAACAAACCATAGGTAACGGTGAAACGTTACAATTTAACGGATCAGCAGCAGACAGTGCTAACGCTGGTATAAGTGTAACAGCTAAGGCAACCGATATATTAGAGTTTAAACTTGATGGAACATTAATAAAAGATGAAGGCAGTGTAGACGATCCAACTCAAGACTCTTTACTGATTTTTCAAGATGGTACTGATAACGTTAAAGTTGTTATAGATGACATACACATAAATGAATTTGGCGATGCTGAAGGCGTTGTTAACATGGGAGATGGTACTAGCAACTTCCAAATAAAAAACTTGGCAGATCCTACTGATCTTCAAGATGCTGTAACTAAAAATTATGCAGATGGATTATTAAGTAGTGCTTTACAATTCAAAGGAACTTTTAATGCTAGTAGTGGTTTAATAACAGGAACTTCAACATATCTTTATCAATTAACAGCTGGAAGTTTTGATCCTAGTAAAGCTAGGGTTAAAGTTGAGGTTGGAGATTTATATATAGTTGATACAGCTGGTGATTTTTATGCAAACACAGCTACACCTTTAACCCCTGGTGATCAAGTATTTGGTCAAAAAGATGCTGCGGTTAATGCCTCGGTTGAAGCTGATTGGGCAGTTGTTCAGTCTGACACAGACGAATCAACTTACGCTGCAATTGGTATTGGAAATGTAAATGCCAATAGTTCAACTGTAACAGGATACACAGGAGGTACTGGTGGTCCTAGTCAAACTGGAGCGGGTATATTAGACGTTGCTTACGCGACTGGAACAGCAAATCTTTCAATTAGAAATGCTTCAGCAACCGTAACAGGTGTTGGAAGAGTAATAAACTCAGATGGTTCTATTAGCGTTTCATATGCGTCTGACGGTACAGCTACACTAGCCGTATCTGGAAATAGTAATGGATTTAGAGTTCCTTTAAACAATACGGCTCCTTCCACAAGAAGTCACAGTGGAGGTATAACATCATACACTGTAGACGTAAGTGCTTCATCATTATACGGAGGATCACAAGCTGCTATAGATATAAAAGCTGAAGTTATCACGGCCTCTGGACAAACTGTTTATGCTGATGTAAATAGAAATGCTAGTAACTTAATTATAGCATTTGTTGATGCAGGAGACAGTATAGCAAATACTGATTACGAAGTATTAATCGTAAGAGCATAACAATAATAAATTAAATTAAATAAATGGCATTAAATTTTATAAATAATGGATATGTCGCTGGTAGCCTAGGAATAGGAAGGATTAATCCCGCGGTCTCGCTAGATGTTGAAGGTAAAATAAGAAGCAATGATGATTCAAGCGGTGATTATCTTGAAATATTCTGTGATGGAAGTAATACTGGTGATTCTTATATAGAAAACACTAGTAATGATATACAAATAATATCAGCAGCTAATACTAGTTTTTCTACATCAGGTAGTGAGGCTGTGTTTATAAATAGTAGTCAAAAAGTTGGTATTGGTACTGATTCTCCGACAGCAAAGTTAACAATAAGCTCCGATATTGGTGGCGATGGTACCTGGGTTAATTCTGGCGTACTAATTGAAAATTCAGCTAGCTCGGCGGAATGTGCTGTTGTTATTAAAAATTCAGAAACCGGATCAAACTATTGGTTCACCGGTTTAAACCAGTCAAATATATATAAAATAGGGTACGGCACTGGTTTTGTAAACACTAATGTCTTTTTGCAAATAAATACCACAGGTAGTTTAACTTTAGACGGTTATGATCTCGCGAACAAAACAGGCACTCCAACATACATGCTTGGAACAGATGCTGATGGTAATGTGTTAAAAGTTTTAGGTGGTAGTATACCTGGCGGTGGTACAGTTACTGGTAGCGGCACAGCTACGTATTTACCAAAATGGGGTTCAACTGGATCAGATCTAACTGATTCTATTATATATGAAAGCGCAGGTAACAACGTAAGAGTAGGTAAATCTACCAGTACCGCAAATTTCTTAGTATATCCAGAACAAACACAAGCGCCAACAAACAAAAAATATTTATTTCATATTGATGGTAGCACCAATGGCGTAGGCTTAGGTTATTGGGGTGGTGTTGACAGTACCTACGGTAGTGTAGTTGAAGGAATAAAATTAATACCAAGTAATCTAGCTGATCATGTGTTAACTAGGATAACACCTAGATTAGAAGTTTATCCTTATGAAAACCCAGCTGACACTACAGATAATACATATGTAACAGGCTTTGTAGGATCTTCATTTTCTATTGGATCAGAAAATACTATAGGTGATTCTGGTTCTACAAATTTAGGTATAATAGGTTTTAACAATAAGCTTACAGGAGATAAAATGTTGATTGTAGGCCAAGGTAATGAAGTTCAAGGCAACAACGTCTCTTCTATATTAGTTGGTACTACCAACACGTTAGTAGCAGGTCCTGGGCAAATATTAAACTCAGCGGTAGTTGGGCAAAACCATAGCATTGGTCATAGTTTAATTAGAAGTACCTATAGTGGTATAAATAATCAAACCAATGGCAATGCTACAAATGTTTTAGTAGCTGGTAGTGGTTTAAAAATTAGTGGTAATAATAGTTCTATACTAGGAGCTAACAATGAAATAGATAGCGCTAGTAATGCTTTAGTTGGTGGTTTTAATAATCTATTAAAAAACAACTCTAGTTCAGATAATATAAACTATTACGGTACAGCTATGTTTGGTTGGAGTAATAGCGCTCAAAATTCTTCAACCTCTACTAACAATACTAAATCGTCGCTTATAGTAGGTAGAAACAATCAAATGCGACCAAACTCCAAAGGAGCTATAGAGAGCATGATTGTAGGTGGTTATAATAACTATGTTTATTCAGGAGCGGATAGAGGTTTAGTAGTTGGATCTAACAATAGGATTATTGGTGATGGATCTTTAACAGGTCAAGATACTCCTAATATTTCTGTTTTTGATTCATCAATAGTCGCGGGTAATGCAAACTACGTAGATACAATAGATAGTGTAGTTGTAGGTAGAGCAAACGGTGAGGCAATTTCTGGTGGTGGTGCTACTACATATTATCCCATACGAGGAAAAGAACTACTTATAATAGGTAATAATCACTCGTCTGAAAGTGATAGCACTAAAGGTTGTTTTGCTATTGGAAATAATGTAACAATAAACGGTGGGTCTGGCGCAGTAGGATTTATAGGGACAAACATGTCTGGTGGTGGTAGTAATAGTCTGTTTGTGGGTAATAACCACTCTGGTAATAATAGTAATTCAATTATTAGTGGAGCTAATAATAACGCAAACACATCAAACACTTCGGGTACGTCTCAAATATGTTTAATAAGTGGTAGAGGAAACACAAACAAAGGAACATTAAACTTTATGCTAGGCGCTAGCAATCAAATATACGGTAGCAGCACTGGTAATAACTTTACAATAGGTAATGCAAATGTTCATGGTATAGGTGGCGCTAACCCAACACTGGTTAATAAGACAATATCAATAGGGTTTAACAATTCAACTCAAAAAAACCAAAAAATATTAATAGGTAAAAACTTAGTTCAATCTAATAGTTATAATACAGGTACTGGAGATGACTGTGTTATATTAGGTGAAAATAATGATTATACTAATTCTCAATATTCAAAAAGCGGTTTACAATGCGCTTTAATAGTTGGTGCTTCTACAACTAGTGGTAATAGAAGAGATGCTTTAATTATAACAAACAGAACTGGTACAGGTAGTGAAGGTCAAATAATTATGCCTAGTGTAGGACAATATAATAACTATTCAAGTGATTCAGCAGCAGCTACCGGTGGAGTACCACTATATGGGCTCTATCACAACAACGGCGATATTAAAATAAGAGTATCGTAAAAACTTAAAATATTAAGTGATTATAAATAATAAGTTAAACAATTAAATTAAATAAAATGGCAAACAAAATTACCGATGAACAATTAAAAACAATTGTAGATCAAACACAGGAATTTAATAATCTAGCACAGACTATAGGACTAATGACTATAGAAAAAGACAAGATTGTTAAAAGAACTAAAGCTTTAGCTGCTACTATAGAGGGCACTAAAAAAGAACTAGAGAAAGAATATGGAGCTGTAAATATAGATTTAGCTACAGGTGAATATACTCCAATAGAAACTTCAGAAGAATAAAATGGACTCTGTTATAAGAAAAATAAGCATAGGTGCTGATTATAAAAACGAAGCTATGCATTATTCTGTAAACCAACAAGTTTACGGTGGTCATATTATTTCTGATATACTTTTAAACCAAGAGGATTCTTCTTATAATATATACATTAAAAAGAAAGACGAGGTATTGCCGTGGAAGAAGTTTAATTCTAACATGGCAATATCCGTTGAGTACGATTTAGAGTATTAATGAAAAGCTTAAACAAATTTATTATATCACCATTAGAAAACAGATATGATAATGTCGTCAAGGTAGGTGAAAAAGAACTAATAACTAATACTAGTGTTGAAGAGTATAAGCACGTTAGTAATTTAGCTGTAGTAATAAACACACCTAGCTCTATAAAAACCCCTATTAAAAAAGGTGATTTAATTATAATTCATCATAATGTTTTTAGAAGATTTTATGATATAAGAGGAAATGAAAAAAACAGTAAATCTTTTTTTAAAGATAATATGTTTTTTTGTGAGGTAGATCAAATATATTTATACAAAAGAAAAAACAAATGGATGTCTTTAGGAGAAAGATGCTTTGTAAAACCTTTAAAAAATAACAATGATTTAGATGCAGATAAAATATTAAATCATATTGGTATATTAAAATATAGCAATAGCTCCTTAGAGTGTTTAGGATTGAACGAGGGATCATTAATAAGCTTTCAACCTAACTCCGAATTTGAATTTGTTGTTGAAAATGAATTTTTGTATTGTATGAAATCTAATAATATTATAGCTCAACATGAATATAAAGGAAACGAAAAAGAATATAATCCAAGCTGGGCAGGTAGCTGTTAAGGAACTTATAAAAGTTGCTAAAGAGCCTATAATAGATTTTGGACCAGACATATCAGCTGATAGATTAAAGAACGCTGCTGCTACAAAAAAATTAGCTATATTTGATGCTTTCGAAATACTGCAGAGAATTCAAGAGGAAGAAAATATAATTAACGACAAGCCAAAAGAGGAAGTTAAAGAAAAAACTTTTAAAGGTTTTGCTGAAGGAAGATCTAAAAATGTATAATCAAGTTCTATTTAGTATTGAAAAAGATTACATTAAAGCGCACACTAAGGCGAAACTTAATAGAAATAAAAAATGGAAGTATGGTTACAACAAAGATCACGACGTTGTTGTAATAAGTAGAACAGGTAAGATAGGTGAAATATATAAAATACAAAACCTATACATTGCTTTACCCTTACAGGAAGATGTATATACTTTTGAAAAAAAGAAATGGAAAAAAATAGACTATCCTAAACCTTTATCCAAGATAAAAACAGTTTTTGACTGGCAAGGTTATCCAGAGGATTTTAAAGAAAAATGGTATGAATACATTGATGGCGAGTTTAAAAGGAGAGATGAAGGGTTTTGGTTCTATAATAAGAGCGTGGCTACTTACCTTACTGGTACTCACTATATGTACTTGCAGTGGTCCAAAATTGATGTTGGGGAACCAGACTTTAGGGAAGCAAACAGACTATTCTTTATATTCTGGGAAGCTTGCAAAGCAGACCAACGTTGCTATGGAATGTGCTATCTTAAAAACCGTAGATCGGGATTTTCTTTCATGGCCTCAGGAGAGGTTGTTAATCTCGCAACAATCAGCTCCGACTCACGATACGGAATACTATCCAAGTCTGGTGCCGATGCTAAAAAAATGTTCACAGACAAAGTTGTTCCAATATCAGTCAACTACCCATTCTTTTTCAAGCCTATACAAGACGGAATGGACCGACCTAAAACCGAGCTTGCCTATAGGGTACCAGCTTCTAAGTTCACCCGTAGAAAACTTGATACTAACGAGACCGCAACTGATCTTGAAGGACTTGACACTACTATCGATTGGAAAAACACGGGAGACAATGCCTATGATGGTGAAAAATTAAAACTACTTGTTCACGACGAATCAGGTAAATGGGAAAGACCAAACAACATACTTAACAATTGGCGAGTTACAAAAACAACACTTAGATTAGGTTCTAGAATTATAGGTAAGTGTATGATGGGTAGTACCTCAAATGCTTTAGACAAAGGAGGTGATAATTTTAAAAAACTTTATTATGACTCAGATTGCACAAAAAGAAACGCCAATGGACAGACTCGCTCAGGATTATATTCTTTGTTCATTCCTATGGAGTGGAATTACGAAGGATACATTGATTCTTATGGCGTACCTGTCTTCGACACACCACAAGAACCAGCTGAAGACCCGCATGGCCAAGAAATAAATATAGGTGTTTTAGATTTTTGGCAAAATGAAGTTGATGGTTTAAAAAAAGATCAAGACGGATTAAATGAATTTTATAGACAATTTCCAAGAACCGAACAACACGCTTTTAGAGATGAAGCTAAAGAATCTTTATTTAATCTAACTAAGATATACGAACAAATAGATTACAACCAAGACCTTAGAAATACGTCTGTAATAACACAAGGTAGTTTTCAGTGGGAGAATGGAATAAGAGATACTAGAGTTATATTTTTACCTAACAACAATGGTAGATTTAAAATTTCTTGGGTTCCACCTTTAGAAATGCAAAACAAAATATATATTAAAAATGGCGTTAAATATCCAGCAAATCACCACTGTGGTGCTTTTGGCTGTGATAGTTATGACATATCAGGAACGGTAGATAAAAGAGGATCCAACGGATCACTTCATGGTATTACTAAATATTCTATGGAAAACGTACCACCTAATCAAATATTTTTAGAATATATAGCTAGACCTCAAACTGCTGAAATTTTCTTTGAAGATGTTTTGATGGCTTGCATTTTTTACGGCATGCCAATACTAGCAGAGAATAATAAACCAAGACTATTGTATCATTTCAAGAGGCGAGGTTATAGAGGTTTTTCTATGAATAGACCAGATAGAATATATAATAAACTATCTGTTACAGAAAGAGAAATAGGTGGTATACCTAATTCAAGTGAAGACATGAAGCAAGCTCATGCTGCTGCTATAGAGTCATACATAGAAGAATATGTAGGTAACTTAGGTGAAGATTTTGGAGACATGTATTTTGATGAAACACTTCAAGATTGGGCTAGATTTAATATTAATAATAGAACAAAGCATGATGCTTCTATTAGCTCTGGTTTAGCTATAATGGCTATTAATAAAAATAGATATTACCCAGTCAATAAGATTTATAAAAAACCTATTTCTTTAGGTTTTAAAAAATACAACAACAAAGGTACGCTTTCAAAAATAATTAAATAAATGAATATATACACAAACCCTAATAGTTCCTTTCCTAGCCAAGTAGTTAGTGATGAAGAAAAGTCTAGCCAAGACTATGGTATGGCTGTGGGACGTGCTATTGAGCAAGAGTGGTTTCAACAAGGTAGAGCCGGTAACAGGTTTGCTTTAAGTTGGAATCATTTTCATCAATTAAGATTATACGCTAGAGGAGAACAAAGTGTTCAAAAGTATAAAGACGAGCTATCTATAAATGGTGATCTTAGTTATTTAAATATTGATTGGAAACCTGTTCCTATATTATCTAAATTTGTAGACATAGTGGTTAATGGTATGTCTCAAAAAAAATATGAAATAACAGCTTACGCCCAAGATCCAAGTTCTCAAAAAGCAAGAACTCAATACGCAGCTTCTTTACTTAGAGACATGACAATAAAAAAAGAAGCAATGGCTGTTTCAAATGCCATAGGTGTAAATGTTTTAAAACACGATCCATCTACGCTTCCTTCAAATGAAGATGAATTGTCTTTACACATGCAGTTGTCATATAAGCAGTCTGTAGAAATAGCGGAAGAAGAAGCTATAAACAATACTTTAGCTTTCAATAAGTACGATTTAGTTAGAAGAAGATTAAATATGGATCTAACTGTTTTAGGTATTTCATGTGCTAAAACACACTGGAATAGATCTAATGGTATAACTGTAGATTATGTCGATCCAGCTAATTTAGTTTATTCATATACAGATGATCCTAATTTTGAAGATATATATTATGTTGGAGAAGTTAAATCTGTAACTATACCAGAACTTAAAAAGCAATATCCTGATATATCAGAAGAAATGCTTAAAAGAATACAAGACATGCCTGGTAACAGACAATTTGTAACTGGTTGGAATAACTATGATGAGAATACAGTTCAAGTTATGTATTTTGAATACAAAACATATAACAATCAAACTTTTAAAATAAAGCAAACTGATCAAGGTTTAGAAAAAGCTTTAGAAAAACCAGACACTTTTAATCCACCGGCTAATGATGATTATGAAAGAGTTTCTAGAAGTATAGAGGTTTTATATTCTGGCTGTAAGGTGTTGGGGATAAACGAAATGCTGGAATGGAAACTTGCTCAAAACATGACAAGACCACAGTCTGACACTTCTAAGGTTGAAATGAATTACACTATTGTAGCTCCAAGAATGTATAAAGGTAGAATAGAATCTATAGTAAGCAAGTGTATTGGTTTTGCTGACATGATTCAATTAACTCATTTAAAATTACAACAAGTAATGTCTAGAATAGTGCCTGACGGTGTGTTTGTAGATGTCGACGGTTTAGCTGAAGTAGATTTAGGCAATGGAACAAACTACAATGCTCAAGAAGCTTTAAACATGTTTTTTCAAACAGGTTCTATAGTTGGTAGATCATTAACGCAAGATGGTGAGTTAAATAGAGGTAAAGTTCCAATTCAAGAATTATCT
>Ga0209535_1001720_pt1 | contig 14633 bp, 21 predicted proteins | sample LinPmetageLP28_FD_184041 | JGI IMG/M metagenome (GOLD analysis project Ga0209535, IMG submission 184041) | Marine viral communities from the Pacific Ocean - LP-28 (SPAdes) (version 2) | ecosystem: Environmental > Aquatic > Marine > Oceanic | place: Pacific Ocean | collected 2009-08-22 | reverse complement strand
GTATCGTAGTCCTGATTTATGCGAAGCGATTGGCTCAAGCAAAAATTCACAACATACGAAAGCCGAGGCCGCCGATTTTGAAATATTTGGATTATCTAACGCTGAACTATGTAAATGGATATCAGAAAACCTAGAGTATGACCAGATGATTCTGGAATACCATAAGTTAGATGAACCTAATAGTGGGTGGATACATTGTTCATACAAGGCTGAAGACAATAGAAAACAAATTTTACGTGCTTACAGAAATGAAAGTGGTAAAACCTGTTACGAGTCATACGAACCGAAGTGAAAAGAAAAACGGGAAGAGTTAAGAAACTCTACCGATTTAATTAACGACCATTTACAATTGTATAGGTCAATATGATAATATTATGGAATATAAGAACAACTTTGGTACAATAAACCTTTTAGAAGATAACAAGTTTAAGAATAAAACTATTTCAGTTGCCATGTCAGGTGGTGCTGATAGTACCATGCTTTGTTATCTTCTAGCAAACACAATTCAAGAACAAGATTTAAATATAACTATACAACCATATAATGGTCTTGACCTATGGGCACCTGGTGATGGTCAACAAATACCTAAAATCATATATTACATTAGAAACAAATTTCCATTTGTACAAATAAATTGGCCTTTGTCAGTAGTATTTGATACAGATGGTGGTAAAGCACCATCAAAACACACTTATATAAGACCAATGTCAAAAATGTTAGAAGAAAAAATAGTAGACTATACTTTTCATGGCATATCAATGGGACCACCTGAAGAAATACAAAAAGAATTTAACAAAACACAAGGTCATCCAGATGGACTAGTAAGGTTACCCGGTGGTTTATATTGGGAAGAACTAGAAAGACAAGAAGATGATCTAGCACCATATAAAACAATTGATAAAAGATTTATAATACAATCATATGCTGACCATGGTGTTACCGATCTGTTAGATATGACAGCCTCTTGTATTGTACCTGATCCTGGTTGCAGTGGTACATGTTGGTGGTGTCAGGAAAGACAATGGGCAGTAGACGAAGTGTATTAAGGTTGACAAATCAACCAGAAAGTGATAGAATAAGTATATTATGAGCAAATTTAAATTTATAGAACTAGACAAAACACCTTTGCCTAAAACAAAGGGCAAGAAAATAGACGGCTTCAGATTTTATGAAGTAGATGGTAAACATTATCCGTCAATAACTACAGTACTTGGTATTCAAAAGAAAGCAGGACTTCAAAAATGGCGAGACAGTATTGGTGACGATGTTGCCAATTGGGAAATGAGACGAGCAGCCAACCGTGGTACAGCAACCCACAATCTAATTGAACAATATATCAAAGGCGAAACACCAAGTGAGAGAAGTGTGTTACCTTTAGGCATGTTCAGACTAATCAAACCATACGTAGATCAGATCAATAACATACATTGTTTAGAAACAATTATGTACAGTAAGAAGTTAACTATTGCTGGACAAGTGGACTGTATTGCAGAATATAATGGTAAGTTATCAGTAATTGATTTTAAGACAGCAAACAAAGAACGTCAAGAGTCATGGATTGAGAGTTACTTTTTACAAACATGTGCTTATGCGATTATGTATGAAGAACTATATGGCAAATCTATTGACCAACTAGTTATATTGATTGCAGGTGAAGATGGTTCAATGGTGCCTTTTATTAAAGAGAGAAAACCATACGAAGAAAAACTAGGAACAGCTATACAAGACTTTTATAAATATTATGAGAAACTTAATAAAGATAAAGTCAAAGTATAATGAAAAAACTAATCCTCCTATTTGTACTAGTATGTACAGTAGCCTTATCAGAGGAGTCGTACCAAAATAATATTAATCTAGCACCAAGTACAATGCCTGTTATATGTGGACACCCAGACTATGTACACAAATTTATAACAGACAAAGGTTTTATATTAGAGAACGCAACTTTAGGCAGAGCAGGTGCAAGTGCAGATGGTGAGCCTGTAATGATGGTGGTGATGTATTCTAAAGACGACCAAATTATAACTACAGTTGATATACCTTCAGGTGAATCAACGTGTATTATGTACCATACATTTAATAGATCAGATATAAAAGGACAACAATGATAAAAATGAATAGTAAATCTTTCTCAATAGAGATAGAGGCATGTGTGAGAAAAGAAAAGATATCTTATATGGACGCAATCATACATTTATGTGACCAAAAAGATTTAGATCCAGGTAAAGTCAACTCATTTATTAATAAACAAATAAAAGAAAAATTGAAAGTAGAGGCGATCAACTTAAAACTATTAAACATACCAAAACAAGGGTCGCTACCGGTATAGAATGCATGATGGATTTGACGTATTTAAAACATATCTGGCAATAAAGTTACATTTTACTACAGCTAACTATGACTATTTTGATTATGGTGGTAAAGTTAATTGTAAACTAGATACGTTTACTAAAAGAAATGATAGATATTTCTTTCACAAGTTAAGTAAGCAGTACGATAAATATAATATAGTAGATTTCTTTGTTGCTAACTTTTTAGACAACGATAAGAAATGGGTAGGAAACTTATTAGAAAAAGATGGCAAAACTATTTACCTCAATTATAGAAAATATTCAGATAGTACTGGTTACTATTTTAGAAACGATTGTACAAGTATTAATACCGATTTTGTTAGCCATAGTCTTTCTTTTGACGATGGTTTATCTGCTGTTAGAGGCCAGCATCCACGCCTGCTTAAACTTCTTCTCTCCAAAAAAGTAAACTTTCAAACAATGGTGATTCTAAATTACCATTTGAACTTCATAAAACAATGGGACAAACAGATTACAGAGAAGTTTGTATGGCCTAATCTATCAAAACGTCTTAAAAAGCATAGAAAATTCATCAAATTCAACGAAACCGAGACTAAATTAACGTTAAAGGACGTGTTTGTTCACTAAATGTTCTGGTTATTATTTACTTGCCTTTTTGATAAAAATAGTGTATTATATATGAATAAACAACAAAAGGAAAACACTATGAAAAAATATATAACATTTATTATAACACTATGTACAATACTATGGTTTGGTTTATCTAGCATTGCTAATGCTCATCATAAGGCTTTTGATCAGATTTGGAAGCCGTACAATTATGTTGCTAAAGGTTCAGACGATTACAGGAAACTAGAAACAGATTTAATTGAAGAAAACAAGTTGACAAAATTTGTAGATAAACAATTAGATAACAGACATAAAACTGGTTTAGTTAACTATGTAGTTTTTGAAGATGGTAAAATCAAAATAAACAAAAATAACTACACTGCCGAGATCAAAAAGAATAATAATCTATTGAGATCAAATTCTATGGGTAAATCTATAGCTGCTTACGTGGTAGGTCACGCAGTTTGTAAAGGTAAGATTAATAATATTAATCAATCAGTTGCAGATTGGGGTATTTTAAACAATACTCTATATGCAAATAACACTTTGTTAGAAGTTTTAAACATGACTTCAGGTGATCACAATCATATAGGTGAGTACAAGTATGGTCAAGTTAAAGGTAGTAATGATGGTGCTTATAAAGGTAAGGCAAAAAACAGAATACATAAATTTTCTGTCGCTCAAAACTTAAACAAATACTTTAGAGGTACAGAGAAAAAGAAAAGTGTATATAATTATAGTGCTATGAGTACTTTAGTTGCTTTAAATTATATGATTAGTAAATTTGAAACTGCTCAAGAATATGAAACATTTTTAGCAGAGGTATTTACAGATCACGTTGGTGTTAAAGATGACGTAATGTTTTCAAAGACTTCTTGGTCTTCAGCCGATTTTAATGAGGGTAACTCTAGATTTACTTTTTGGGCTAAGTCAGATGACTATTTGAGAATAGTTTTAACAATGGTAGAAGATTATAATTCTGATACTTGTATAGGTCAATATATGAGAGATATATATGACAACAGAGTAAATAAAGGTCATACTGAATTTTCAGATCACCAATCAGGTGCATACACTAAACACTATGGTGGACAATTTCATATGAATTTTATTGGTATGAGTAAAAGAGTGATCTTTGCAATGGACGGTGCTGGAGGTCAGCAGATACTTATGGATATGGAAAATGGTAGAGTTGTAATGGTTGCTTCAATTGATCAACATTATAACTGGAAAAAAATAGTATATAATGTAATGAAGAAAGGACTTTAATGACAGTAGGATACGGACTTGGTATGTTAGCCGTTGGTATAGTTGCCATCGGCTTTGCTGGTGCAATAGTATTATACTTTATTAATACAACAGAAAAAGATGACGAATAATGGAATGTTTGAGGACGCTATGCAAATAGATAAACTAAAGAAAAAAATAAAAGACTTAACTAAAACTGAAAAGCCAAAAATAAAAGAGCCAGAAAAAGTATTGAGTAAGGTTACACCTTTACACGACTTCTCATGGTACTTAAAATGGCTTTCTAGTATATTAATATTATCAGCAGTATGTTTCAGAGCCAGTGGTGGTGCGTTTCATATGTTTGATTTATATTTTAGTTTTGCAGGTACACTAGGTTGGTTATGGGTAGGCATACTATGGCATGACAGAGCTCTAATGGTACTGAATACAAGTTTAGCAATGGTATTAATGATAGGAATTTTAAAAAGTTATGTCTAATGTATTTGTAGTAGGTAACGGTGAAAGCCGAAAAGATTACGATTTAAATAAATTAAAAGGCAAAGGTAGAATATATGGTTGTAATGGATTGTATAGAGATTTTACACCAGATGTATTAGTTGCTGTTGATCAAGGCATATGCCATGAAATATACAACAGTGGTTATTGTCAAGACAATGAGACATATTTAAGAGGTTGGACTAGATTGCCATCAATGTTATATGAGTCTGTTATAAATGCAGGTGCCTCAATAACTGCCGAAGAAATGGCTATAGTTAAAGAAAAGAAAATGATTAATGAAAACGAGAGAGGTGATTGTCAAGAGTTTGTAATGCATGGTTCTAATATATCAGGTGCAGTTAAGATATTAAAAGATAACAAAGACATAGAGTCTAAAAATGTAAATCATACTGCTGTAGATGTTAGTTGGTGTTCTATGAATAGTAAAGAACAATCTATTGACGATATAATGACGCCTAGAGATTGGGGTTTCGCTGCTGGTCCTACTGCTGGTGCAATTTCTATATTAAAAGAAAAACAACCAAAGGCAACAGACTTATACAATGACGCAGATAATAATGAACACACAATAAGTTTAGAAATGTTTATGATTGGCCATGACTTGGCTAGTAATGATGACAAGATTAATAATATGTACAAAGATACCAAATACTATGGTCTAAAAGAACAACAACAAGTACCAACGGCCAACTGGATACAACAGTGGAAGTCTTTGATTATTAACAACCCTGGCGTGACCTTTTACAAGGTAAATCCAGAGGCAGATATGGGACATGACGCAATAAACAGACCTATCAAAGAGTGGGAAGGACTAAAGAACGTCTTTTATATAGACTATGCCACTATGGAAACACTAGCAGGCTAAAGGAGCATTGACATGGAGCTGTAAATATGATATATTATAAGCATGACTAAAAAGAGCAAAGATCAGAATATAGTTGTAAATGACTATGTAAGATATTATGATAACTCCGTTGATAACGGACATGACATATCTATTTTAAAAACAGATGGTAGCCAAATTAAAATTAAGATGAGGTGGCCAAAAGGTGAAGATAGATTAAATAAACCTGGTAGAGCTCATAATACAGTTATAAATAACTATGAATCCGATTAATACAGGATACACAAATATAATAATACGATAATATAAGGAGAATACGAATATGGATTTTGAAGCATTAAAATCATCATCAAGTGGCTTTGACAAATTAACTAAAGCACTTGAAACAAACCTCAATCCTGAGGATCAATCAAACAAAAACAAATACCAAGACGACAGACTTTGGAAACCAGAGTTAGACAAAACAGGAAATGGTTACGCTGTAATCAGATTTCTACCTGCCAAAGAGGGAGAAGATTTACCTTGGCAAAGAGTTTGGTCTCATGCCTTTCAAGACAAAGGTGGTTGGTATATTGAAAACTCATTAACAACAATGTCTCAAAAAGATCCTGTGTCCGAAGAAAACACAAGATTGTGGAACACTGGTGTTGATAGTGATAAAGAAATTGCTAGAAAAAGAAAAAGAAAACTTTCTTATTTTGCAAATATTCTTGTAGTGTCAGACCCAAAACACCCAGAGAACGAAGGCCAAGTTAAGTTGTTCAAGTTTGGTAAGAAAATCTTTGATAAGATTACCGAAGCAATGCAACCGGCTTTTGAAGACGAGAGTCCAATTAACCCATTTGATTTTTGGAAAGGTGCAAACTTTAAACTAAAGATCAGAAAAGTTGATGGCTATTGGAACTATGACAAGTCTGAATTTGAGGCAGTAACAACAGTTGCTGACAGTGATGACAAGATCAAAGCGATCTGGTTAAAACAATATCCTCTAAAACCATTCTTGGCACCAGATAATTTCAAGTCCTATGATGAACTCAAAGAGAAACTGAATAGGGTTATATCCGGTACAAGAAGCACTAAAACTGTTGAAAGTGATGAGCTCCCGCCAAGCGCTTCAGCACCTAGTGTGAAAAGTATGGAAGCACCTAGTACTCCATCTGCTAGTGATGATGACGATACGTTATCTTACTTTAGTAAATTAGCAGAGGACGAATAATCTAAACCGTTCCCTCCGTTTAGAAAGTGACAATACTTTAAGGGCTAGGTAGTAATATCTAGCCCTTTTTTCGTTATAAATATACCCATGGCAATAAGCATATTAGATACACTGGTTGACAAGTCAAATGGTGCTGTTAAATCAGCGTCATGGTACAGAAAAGCAGTTGGTTCTATAGCAGACAAAATAACAGCAGGTAAACTAATGAGACAAGGTAAACTCATTGGTAGACCAAGTGTTGGTAGATTAAACATGTTTGTATATGACCCTAAATATAAGCAGACATTACCATACTACGACACTTTTCCTTTAGTGTTGCCGTTAGAGCCAATCAAGGGTGGTTTTGCAGGTATTAATTTTCATTATCTGCCACCAGGCCAAAGATTTACTCTATTGACACAACTACAGAGATTTGCCGTACAAGGTAACAAAGTGAATGAGTCTAATAGATTTGATGTAAGTTACAGTAGAATTAAAAGACTACCATTAACAAAAAATGCAATTAAAAAGTATTTGTGGGCACACACTAGAAGTAATTATTTAAGAGTTGATTACGATGAGGCCGCTTTAGCAGTATATTTACCAGTTGCACAATTTAAGAAGGGAAGACCATACTAATGGCAATACTACGAGGCGGGAAAAGAATTGGTGGATTTGATATCAGAATTGGTATACCACGAGACAGATCACTAGACAACGTAACAGGTGATCCAAGATTAAAACGTACACAAGGTGGTAATCCTGAGTCTACAATGGGTAGAGTACAGGCGATGGTAAATGAGGCAGAGGGTTTTGCTCGTAAGGCAAGATTCTATGTTGAGTTTATGTTACCTAAATCACTAGGTGGTGGACCAGATGGTACTCCAGGCTCAGTGTCTTCACCAATGACAGATGAAACTTATGATTCATTTTATACACAATCAGATTTAAATCAGGTACATATAGCAAATGGTAAACGTGTACAAGCATTTTGTAGTGCTATTGAAATGCCTGATAGAGAAATTATTACTAAAGAAGTTAAACATGGTAATACACCAGTTAGACATGTTGCATATGATTTTAAATCACAAGAGATCACAGCAACTTTCTATGCAGACAAATTTATGAGAGAGAGATCATACTTTGAAATGTGGCAAAGTGCCGCTTTCAGTACTAAATCTTTTAACATGAATTACTATAAGAATTACGTAACAGATATGAGAATATATCAATTAGGTTCATTTGCCTCATCACAAGAGAGAGACGAGATAACTTATGGCGTACAACTATTTGATTGCTTACCAACATCAATTAGTAAAGTAGAATACTCACATGATGAAAATACAGTACAAACATTTTCAGTTACATTTAAATTTATGTATTGGATTAATTTCTTTTTAGATAAACAAGGCAACATAGAACTTGGCCAATCTAAATTTGGAACACCATCAGTGAAACAAGATTCAGGTAAGTTAGGTGGTTTATTAGGTAAACTACCACCAGAATTAAGACGAGCAGGTAGAGACGTGTTGAACAAATTGAGACGTAGAGTACCACTAGGTAAAATTACCGGTGGTAGAGCGTTTCCACCGTTCAAACTACCACCAATGAATATATAATAACAAGGAGATAATATTATGGCATTACCAATAATAGAAACACCGACTTATGAGTTGACACTTCCTTCCCAAGACGAGATAGTAAAATACAGACCTTTCCTTGTTAAAGAAGAAAAATTGATGTTGATTGCTCTTGAGTCAGGTGAAGAAAAAGAGATAAACATGGCGACTAAAACAATTTTAGACGCATGTACATTTAATAAACTAAAGATAGAAGAATTACCAACATTTGATATAGAGTATATGTTCTTACAAATAAGAGCAAAGTCAGTTGGTGAAATATCTAAATTTAAAGTTATTTGTCCAGACGACAAAAAGACATACACTGATATTGAGATAGACTTATCAAAAGTTGAGGTGCAAGTTGACGATGAACATACGAACAAAGTAGTAATTGATGAACAAAGGCAATTGGGTGTTGTTCTCAAATATCCTACTATGTCCATGATGTCCAACACAAACTTAGCGACAGCAGACTACGACACAGCATTTGATATGATGGTTGGTTGTATACACGAAATCTTTGAAGGAGAGAAAGTGTATCCTGGAACAGACAGTACAAGACAAGAATTAAAAGATTTTTTAGAGAAGTTACCACAAGGTGCCTTTGATAAGATTAGAAAGTTTTTTGACACTATGCCTAGATTGAGACACGAGCAAGAAGTCACAAATCCAAAGACAGGTGTTAAGAGTACAGTTACATTTAGCGGACTACAAGATTTTTTCGGATTGGCCTCACCCATAGTAGCCTAGAGGCGTATTTTGAAGTTAATTTTGCGTTAATGCAACACCATAAATATGGTATAACAGAGATTGAACACATGATACCATGGGAACGTGATATATATGTTAGTATGTTAATAAATTACATAAAGGAAGAAAATGAAAAAAGACAAAGAGAAGCAAAATAAAGCAAATAAATTAGATATAGATGGTGATGGCAATATAAGTTTTGCAGAAGCTTTCCCTTATTGGTTTGATAAGTTAAGAATATTCCCTAGAGTGTTCATATCAGTATACATTTATATGTTCTATCAAGTGGCACAATGGTTTATGTTATTAGAAAATCCAAATAATGCACAAGCAGGTCTTGTATCTGTTGTAGTAGGTGCTGGCGCTGCCTGGTTTGGGTTATATGTTAATTCAACAAAGAAATAGATATAAATATACTATATGGCATTACCAAGTTTAGACACAACAGCAAACGACCAGACTATATCAGCAATTGATAAGTTAGGCAAGGCAATAATGGAAAAGGCGAGCATGTCTATACAAGGTGCTACGAAGTCCATTGTACCTAGTATACCTAAAATGATTAATGAGTTGACAGATGATCTCGCAAAAGGTCCTGTCCATAGTTTTGGTAAAGTGATCAGAAAACTAGAGAACATGGTAGAGACATTAGGTCTTGATTTAAGATCATACAATAATGACTTGGCTGATATGTTACAAAGTAGAGAAGATCAGGCTCGTAAGTCAGAGCAAACAGTACAAAAGTTAAGAGAACAAAATATTGTTGCACGTGTTAATAAAGATACAAAAGAAGTTGAGATATTAACCAGATCACAAATTAGACAAGAAGAAAAGTTAATAGAAAAGAAAACTAAAACAATCAAACTTTTAGAAAAAGAAATCAAACTAGACACTAAAAATTTACAAGAAAGAGATAATCTTTCTCCAAGAGAGAAAGGTGACACAAAGAAAAGAATAGAAGCAAATGCTTTAAAGTTAGATAAGTTGACAGCTGAAAGAGACGAACAAGCAAATGATGTAGGCACAACAGTTGACACAGGTAGAACTGAAAAAGGTCTACCAATGTTTTTAGAAATGATGAAAGAAGGTTTTCTAGAACCATTTAGAGCAATTGGTGAATCTTTTAACATGATGAAAGATATGGGAAAAGGCACTGCTGAACTATTTAATTTCTTATCAGGTGGACTATTTCTTAAAGCATTTAAAGGTCTTACTAAAGGTCTAAAAGCAATTGGTGGTTTCTTTACATTGGCTAGACTAGTGTTAGTTGCTAAATTTGCATTGGTCATTGGTGCTATAACATTTGTAGCGGCTAAGATCAATAAGATCAAAGACTTCTTCGCTGGCATAGTAGATTATTTTAGAGAGTCAAAACTTGGCAAACTATTAGGTCTATCTAAAAAAGAAAAACCAGAAGAAAAGAAAGAAAGAATTAGAAAATCTAGAAGTACAGGCACATCTATGGTTGATTTAGATGATCATTATGGTGCAGATACTCCTAAAGTAGAAGCATTAGCGAATGAGAATAGTTTCCCTACTGTAGACAAAACTTTAGATAATAAAAATATTATCAAAGGTGCTAACGCTCAAGACTTATCTAAAATGAGTAATGCGAAATTATATGATGATACTAAAACACAGCATGACGCATTATTAGAATTTGATAAGTTATCAAAAGACGCTAACTCTCAAATTGCTAATGGCGGTCAAGTGATAATTAATAATGCACCAACAACTGTTTCATCACAAACTAGTGGTTCAGTGACTTCAGGCTTTGTCAACAACGAACCAGACGAGACGATTACAAATACATCTAGAAGTAGATGGAATAATATGTAATTAATAAGCCGTTAAATCTTTTTCAGTTATAATCTTAAATTCAGCACCTTGATCTTTACAGTATTTGGTAGCGGCTTGCCATTTAGCTCTATTTCGTATATATTCTAATGACTCACGCATGTAAGACTTGGTCTTTCTGCTAGTTGGTTTTTTAGGTGGTATGCATTGACGTGATGGTTTGATTTCTATTACTATCTTTGCACCTTGTTTGGTCTTGACTATGAAGTCTGGAAAGTATCTATGCCATTTGTTGTCAATAGGACTATAGTATCTAATTGCCAACTCCTCACTTGCCCAATGATGAATATTATCACTTTTATCCAAATATACCATCATACGCCTCTCTAAAAGAGAACGGTATATAATGTTCTTTGAATCACCAACGTACTTGCTGGGGTTGATTGGTTTATATATTCCCTTAAAAGATTTCTTCATAACCGTTATAAATATACAAGTATATATAAAGGAATTAAATATGGCATGGACATCTAAAGTAGCAAACATTATCAAAGGCAAAGTAGGAACAATGATTGGCTCATCAATAGCCAACAAATTAAGTTTTGCCTCATCTGGTCAAACGACCAAAGTGGCTGCTAAACTATTAAATAAATCTCCGTTAGAGATAGGTACAACAGGACCTTTGTCACACATGGAGTCTATGAACAATCCATACAGTTATGGTACAGTATATTATCCACAAGAGGCAGGTAATTTAGGTTCTGGTCACTATATTATATTTGATGTAGTATCTCACAAGTCATCTAAATTTAAACAACAAACATTTAAGAACGGTGCTTTGACAAATGCTTCAGGAGCAGTACCTGGTAAAGCAAGAGTTGCTAATATAAAAAGAAATGGTATCACACAGGCAAAAAGATTAAGATCAACTTCTTCAGGTGCTATGTCAAAACTTGGTGATACGCACAATTATATTTCAGACAGTATTATATTATATACACCAGCAGAAGCAATGAAATTTAATTATAGTGCCAACTATGAAGACGCACAAACAGGTCTTGCAGGTGATTTGGCTGGCATGATTGGTGGTGTAATGAACGATCCAGGTTTCTTAAACAAAATTCAAGCTGCCGGTGAGGGTATTGGTGGTATTGGTAGAGAGTTAGCCAAGTCAGGTGCTTTCGCAGCTGCTAGTATAATACCAGGTTTTGAAAACAGTAGACAACTATTTGATAAGTCATTAGGTCAAGCAAAGAACCCTAATCTAGAAACAATATTCCAATCAGTGCCATTTAGGTCTTTTAGTTTTCCATTTATATTTGCACCAAAAGATGAACAAGAAAAAGATCAAGTACACAAAATTTTACAACTGTTTAGATTTCATATGTTGCCTGAACACCAAGGCGCTGCTATAAAAGCAGGTTATTTCAACACACCATCAGAGTTTCAGATTACATACATGTACAGAGACAGTGAGAACGCATACTTACCAAGAATAAGTCGTTGTGTTCTTAAAGCATGTAATATAGATTACGCACCAGAGGGTGTTGTATCATCATTAATCGCAGACGAAAAAGGCGCACCACCAACTATTATTAAAATGGATTTAGAGTTTGGTGAAACAGAAATTATGACTAAAGAAACAGTAGCAGAGGGATTCTAATATGGCATATTTTGAAACATTTCCGATGATCAATTACACTAACGACAATTTGACGTTTAAACAAACAACTGATTTATTCAGACGTGTAAAAATCAAAGAGAAAATACTTGATGAAGCAAGTTTATACCAAGAGTATGATGTACCAAATGGCGAGAGACCTGAAGATACATCAATGAAACATTTTGGTGACCCTCAATATCATTGGGTAGTATTAATGACAAACAAAAGTCAAGATGGTTTCTATGATTGGCCATTAGATTTCAGAGCATTTGAAACTTTTATAAAAGACAAGTATGCTAATCCAGACGCAACACACCATTATGAAAAGGCACAATCAAGTGGTAAAACTACATCAAATGATTACTCACACTTAATAGAAGTAAACAGTACAGAGCCAGGTGCCGTGTCAGTTTCTAATAGACAACATGAAGAAAGAATACAAGACGAAAAAAGAAAGATTAAACTAATCAATCCAGGTTTCTTGCCTGTACTATTAGAAGAATTTGACAACTTGATGAATGAATAATTATGTACAATCAAATAAATGCTGATACACTAACAAGAGCAGGCCAATTTGCCTTATCAGACGTACAACTAATATCTTACCAATCTTCCGATGGTGGCAGTGAACCAAAGAAAGTAAGTGTACGATCACTAGTGCTTGAGGTAAACATCTACGAAGACATATTTTCAAAAGGTCTATCAGGTAATATTGTATTGCTTGATGGTCAGAATCTTACTAATCACTTACCACTTACAGGCTTTGAACGTATAGAATTTAAACTGAATACACCAGGTATTGTAAAAGGTTTTGATTTCACTGCTAAAACAGGTCACCCGATGTACATATACAAAATATCAGGCAGACAAGAAATGACACCAAGAACGCAGATGTACGTATTACACTTTGCTTCTAAAGAGGTATTAACAAACGAAACAAAGAAAGTTTATAGATCAATGTCAGGCACCATAGACGATATGGTCTTGGACGTTTTTAGAACTGATTTAGAATCAAACAAGACATTAATATTAGAAGAAACAAAAGGCATACGTAAATACGTGCCAGTAGGTGAGAGACCATTTGATTTCATAGATGGATTATCCAAGTCTGCCGAGTCGGCAAGATACAACAATAGTGGTATGTATTTTTATGAAGACAGTACAGGTTTTAGATTTAGAAGTTTAGAAAATATGTTGGCGATTACAGACGGCGCTGCTAGACCAGTGGTCGCAAGATTTGAAAAGAAACCTAGATCAGTTAAAGGTGGTACAGGTATTACCAATATCATACAAGAAATGCAAACAGTTGATGGTTTCACAATAGACAACCAGTTTGACACAATAAAGAATTTAAGAAATGGCGTCTATGCTAGCAGGACGATCAGCCATGATATGTTCAACAAGACATACACTAATTTTAATTACGATTACAATCTAGAGTTTGAGAATATATTTCATACTGAACATGATGGTAATGGTGGTAAAACAGATAACAAGTCAATTGCACCGTTATTAAACTATCATGGTAAACAATTTAGTGATTTCGCAGACACAGCATTATATCTACAATCAACAACGACCAATACACACAACGATATAGAAGATGAACCAAAAGGCACGAACATGGCCAAAAGACTTGCACAAAGAATGGCTTTCGCTGCTGGCCAGGTATCATTAACAGCAAGAGGTTTTACTGGATTGTCCGTTGGTGATGTAGTTGCACTAGAGATTCCAGCATACGAACCTCAAGGTGCTGACAATCCCCTAGATAATGACCCATACATGTCTGGACGCTATCTGGTTAAGTCCATACGACATAAAATAGACACGGCTAAAGATATGCACACAATGGCAATTAAGACTATGAAAGACGCAGTAAGGGTCGCATATCCAGAGGAGAGTATAGATACATTTACAGGTAGAGAAAACGCAGAGGCAACCAACATATTACAATACGATTTAGACGACATGTTAATAACAGAGGCAAGCAAAGGAGACAACGATGGTATACTCTCATAATATACAGAGAATCTCCGAGTTTTCCGACCGCTCCGCTCGCTTTGACAATAGATATTACTCTAACGGCCAATAC
>Ga0209535_1001717_pt1 | contig 14644 bp, 23 predicted proteins | sample LinPmetageLP28_FD_184041 | JGI IMG/M metagenome (GOLD analysis project Ga0209535, IMG submission 184041) | Marine viral communities from the Pacific Ocean - LP-28 (SPAdes) (version 2) | ecosystem: Environmental > Aquatic > Marine > Oceanic | place: Pacific Ocean | collected 2009-08-22 | reverse complement strand
TATAGGAGCCAACCTGATTAAAGTTAAGGAACTTCAGTAGGCTAGGCTTGTCAGTGGGTACATCAACAGTGCTGTAGTCTTTGCCACACATCTTACGTGCATCAGCTTGTGTACCTGCCCATACACCATCTTTATTCTTGTATAGTTTCATATTAAAGCCCTCCATGATATAGGAAATAGTGTCTCCATTTCCAAGCTTATTTGTTTAGCTATTACTTGTGTCTCTAGTTGTGTGTCCTCCTTTAATCGTAAGCTACACATCTTAGCGAAAGCATACAGTGAACCACTCCAGTACCACTCAGTGTACATACTCTGAGGCAGTACCATACGTGCTTGCTCTGGTGCTACACCTGCTTTTAATAGTTTATTATATAAAGGTATAACTTCTTCCTCATAGACATAGTGTATGTCATCCAAAATAGATTGTTCTGGTGTGTATCGTCCCTCCTCATAAGGTGCGTCATATGCTAATGATGCAACAGTTTCATCCCAGTAGTCTCTTATGTGTTTGAAAGTAAAAGAGTCTATATATTCAAGAGGTACTACACCCTCACTGCCTTGCTTCTTGTCAGCACTGCGTCCACGCCAATGCTCTGGCTCATAGAATTCAGGCTCACTGTCAACATAGCGTCTGCTTATCTCATTCCAAGGCATGTACTCATGCTTCTGTAGCTGTCGTGCTACAAAGATAGGAGCCTTGACATGGAACGTAGCAAAGGCGTGGTTGAATGGTGACTTGTGATTGTGTTTAGCTAGATAGTGTATCAGCTTGGCATCACTATTATCCATAAGGTCTTTGTGTTTACCAAAGCTAACACGTGCAGCGTTTACTACAGATAAGTCATCACCCATATGATCTATGTATTGTACTTTCATATTGTTGCTTCTCCTCATTAGCTAAGTATTTAGTTAGGCTCATTGGACTCTCTAATAGATCCCAGTTGTTCAAGCCCATCTCTATCATAGGGTAGAATATTGTGTGTGTATCTACCCTAGTATCATCCAGTAGTGGTTGCATTATACTTCATCCTTTTTTAGTTCAGCTATTCTAATATGTGCTACGTTCAGTTGTCCTTGTAAGTCACGCACATTACGCTGAAGTATTTCTATTGTATTAGCTTGAGCCAGGATTATCTTCCTGTTTTTCTCAGCTTCCATTTCATCAGGTAGCATCAGTCCATCCTCACTATGTGGTGACCACCTGACTTCTTAGGCAGTGCAACGAAAGCATAAGGGTAGATGTACCCAACGCCATCATCAGTATTGATTAGAAAGTATGGCTCCAGATCATCGTCACCCTCAGATACAAACTTACCATCGAGTGATATCTTAGCATTCTTCATAGGCCAAGGGTCACAACATGCTGACTGTCTATACTTTAGCTTAAAGAAATCCTGGATATCAACACCCTGTTTATCTCCTTTGTTCCACTCAATGAACCACATTAGTAGTAGTCCATTGCCCTCTATCAGTTGGCTCCACTCACTGTTAGTGAAGTCGAGTGCATTGTTTTTTGTTACGCTATTACGCATTGATCTCTTCCCTTTTCTTGAAGTGTCTCTTAGCTAAGTTATCATCACATACAAACTCAGCACCATCACGTAGTCTCTGTAGTATCCAAGGCTTCTTCCTTGCCCTAGACTTATAGCCTACTATACTCATGTCCTCACCTTGTAGCTTGGCAATGGCAGTTGTGTCGATGCCATGCAAGTCAGCATAGTATTCTAAGTCTATCTGTTCCCTAGTCTTAGCACCCTTGAGTATGCACTTGACTTTGAATGTAGCCTCACCGCCTGTATATGAGCAGTTGCCTACATCAATAGTCATGTTGTCAAAGTCAGCCTTGTCTAGTGTGCTTTGTAACACACTGCGTAGATTGGTTAGCATTGGTCTAGTAAAAGTTGTCATGGTATCCTCCTTACCCTGCTACGTGGTGAAACTTACGAGCAGTAGTCTTATTGTTTGACTGCTCCGTATAGATTGTAGTCTTGCCAAAGTGATAGGCATTCATGCATTGACCCTTGGTAAACTTGATACCGTTGGACTGTAGCTTACGCTGTCGAATGATACCCTTCTTGCCAAAGAAGTTGAAACGGAAACCTTTTGTTCCATCGTTGAGTGGTTTAGTTGCTAGTATTACAAACATGATAATCCTCCTATAGATTTGGTTTGTATTGAGTTGTTATTGTCATGTACACCGCTTGTGCAAAGCCACGAGGCGTAGCACTGCGTATGTTCTTAGTCTTCATAGACTTACCACCAAGCTTGAGGTGCTGTCTACTATGGCCTGTCTCTGGTTCTACTGGTGCTATGGTAGGCATAACGAAGCCACCACCAGTCCATAGGCAAGTCTTCTTAGGGTATGCATCGTATGGTGCTATGTAGTCAGGCCACCTTGGATGCTCCGCTTGATCGTCAGGTATGTATCCACCATACTGATAAGGGTGAAAGCTGTAGTTAGGCTTGCGCCATAGAGTTGATAGCACACTAACAGGGTTTTCTATAAAGTACGGGCAGTCGAGTGCTTGGAATAATTCAGCACACCATATGGCATAGTTAGCGGCTTTACGTTGGAATAAGGGGTCACGTTCACGCTTACGCTTGAAGTGTGCTGCACCTGATACAGCCATGTCAGTACAGACAGGAAATGCCATAGCAAATGTGACACTACCATGACCTACTAAATCGTCAAAGCTGTCATGTATTTTGTCGAGTGTTGCCATGTTGTGCAAGTCAGCTTGTTTGTACATGATAGAGCCACCACCCTCAAACGTTTCAACTACCGTGTTGTCATGTTGTATGTCATAGGCAATGCATTGATACCCTGCCTCTGCCCAAGGCTTGAGTGCTTCACCAGTGTAGTCATACAGACTGATTACGTATTTATCATTATTGTTTGTCATGTTCATACCTCCTGCACAAATCCGCTTGTGTCCTTCTTAGCTTCACCCTTAGCATAGAGTGCAACAATGTGTCCACCCCTTGGGTCAAGAAATCTTAGATCGTCTTGATCGCCATCAATTACAGGGTATCCCTTCCAAGTATGCCAAGCTTTAGGTTTGACTTGGATGAAGTTAGATCTAAACACGACTGCCGCATTCATACCTTGCTCCAATGCTTTGTCTAATAGCTTGGCATAGTCTGCATTTGCGTTGGAGTAACTCCATGTCAAGTGATAGTTGGGTATGTCCTTACACTTACGATTAGCAATCTTAGTGTAGTCATAGAATTGCACGTTGGGGAACAACTCAAAGATGTTTTTATCGCAGTATTTGATCAACTCCCAACGTATGTCGGTAGTGCCATTCAGTCTTACACATGGTTGAATGCCACGTTTTTCACAATAGATTTGAAACTTAGCTACATCAGTAATAAGTTGATCCATAAAGCCTTGTCTATCCTTGTAGAACAATTGTGCTTTGCGTTGCCTAGCTGATTGCACATTGCTAAACTTGCCACGTCCTGCAGTGTATAAACATGCATCAATACAGCTAGCGATTGCCGCCATGCTGCAGCTATTGAATAGCTTGCCATCCACCATCACTTTGTATGGTGTCATGTAAAGTATAGCGGTTAGATATTCGCTACCATCACCCTTGATTGTTTTGGCGTTGGTTCCAACACCTAAAAGTTTATATGTCATATCATTTTACCCTTCTATCAGTTGCTAAGTAAGAAATAATTGGTCTAGGTCTATATATCATGTTGTCCTCTCTAATTATATCTACCAGAGAGTAGGCAACGTTAATTGCCTACCTGTCAAGTAAATATTTATTGTCACTCTTTGCACTTTCGCTTGCGCTAAGTCTCATTTGCCGAGTGCCACCCCTTCAGCCATGAACGATAATCTTTAATCGCTACCTATTGGTGCAAATCTAGTCTTGAACTTGTCAAGGACTTAACCAGATAAGAAGTTGTTTTTGTCTATAGTCCAATGCACCAACTTGTAGAACACCAGAGGGGCTTATTGCCATTGTCAAATAACGTTTAGTCGTTCGTATGTTTATTAGTAGTTAGTTAGTATTTGCTAGGCCTTTCAGCGAGCCGTCAAAAAGACGTTGAAACATTTTGAAGGATTACATCGCTTGCGTTTTGTTTCTTGTCGTTTTCGATGTTCTATTAAGGGCATACCGCAAAACGCATTGCAAGCATAAAATTTGATAAACTTGTAAGTTATTGTTTTTAAACGAAACCTTTTTGTGTTGTTCCTGTTTTGTTTTGTTGTGGGTGGTTTGTTCCTGATTCGTTCTACTAAAAAGTTTTTGTTATTGTATATCTGTTCGCGCGTGTGTGTGCGCCCAGGCGTATGCGCCCAGGTGTGCGCGTGTGTGTGCATGTGCGCGAGAGGGGTGTGACATTTGTGCAACACTATAGGGGTGTGGTATTTATGCATCCCTGTTGCAAAAAGGACACACTTGTTGAGATGTTGCAGAATTACAACACTTTTTTGTAGTCTATTGACGATATATCAGTTACTTTATGTAGTAAAAACAGTAACTTACAAAGAAAAGTATTGCAGAAACAAGATACAACAGCAAAAAAAGAGGGTAGGCGAGGGCCACTGGGGGGTCTAGGGTAGTATGTATATGTATATCTACACAGAAGTGGTTTTTTGAAGGGGTGACAAACTGTCGCATGTATACAAATACCCTCTTGACACAGCCTTTTTTATGAGTATAACTGCGGAGCAGGAGCAGGTTAGTTTAACATTTAATGTTTTAACTAATAAATAGTAAATATATATAAATAGTTTAACTATATAAAAGAGTTTGGACATAGGTAAGTTTAACTTGACAGTTATACTGTCCTCCTGTATACTTATTTATAGTAACACAATATAAAATAACAAATAATAAGTGTTATACTATGGTATGTGTGGTATCTTAGGTGTCACTCCTCCTCATGTCTCCTCCTCCTAACACGTAGGTTGCTACACATACCAACTTTTTCCAGGCAATAATATGTATAAACAAAAGATAAGCTTGTACTCTTCTGAAGATGTCATTGAAGAGTTCTACGATGCAATAGCAGATGGTGATAGTAAACGCCTTAGACGTGTACACATACCTAAGTCTGACGTATTCTACGTTCGTGAAGCCCTAGAAGCTAGGCTAGGACAAAGATATACACTGGACCACGTAGAGAGAGCTATGTATCTAGAAGGATTCCTGCAAAGACATGAAGTATTAGACCCAGGAAGAGAAAGACCAGGGGTTGGATAAAAAAAGTGTTGACAAAGAAACAACTATCCGTACAACTATGTATATTAATGTTGTTATCCGCTTGTCAAACCGTAACATATACAGCGTCATGCAGGGTGGGAGATACTGTATGTCAGAGAAACCAAAATGCTCAAACACTCGCACTCATTGGACATACGGAAGCTGCTACAAAGCTTATGTGTAGCGACACTACTATTGGTAACCTTTTGCCATCCAGTGAATGCCCAAGAGCAAGTGCCGATTGATGACGGTATAACTAACAATAACACTACTACTACGGACAACGGCAACGACATTGAGGGAGACTTCTCTAATAACTACGAAGACTCCACTGTAGATTCTAACAACAATGCAGAAACTATAAACTATAACGGAGCAGGTTCATCTCCGGGGAGTAGCCCGGTAATGTCCAGCATAGCTCCAACAGTAATGGGTGGGGGAGGTAACGATTCTTGTCTAATCCCGAAGACTAGAGGGCTTCAGTTAAATATAATTGGCCTAAGTCAAGGTGAGATGCAGCAAGACCCTAATTGCAATCGCAGGAAGAATGCTAGATTGCTGGGGATACCTCAACAGGTTGGTGGGCTAGGATTACAGGTTTCGGCTATATCGGTTATGTGCCAAGACCCTACAGTGTTTAGGAGTATGATGTTAGCAAATACTCCGTGTCCGATAAACGATGCACTTACTGGTAAGTTGTTGATGGGCAGAAACGCTATAATGAAATACAGAGAGAACCCTTCTTTATTTGTTGTAGGGTATGAGTTGGACAAAGAGTTTTGGGATGCCTTATTAAAGGTAGGGGAGGAATACAATGAAAAGTTTGTTGAAGATACTACTACTAAGCTCAGTCTTAGTGATCAGTTCAGGAGTAGCAAACGCAACAAGTCCAGTGGTAAACCCACCTCCCCCACAGTCAACAGTCTTAACCATTGATTTAACACTGACAGGACAGGAAAAGCTTGACGCATTGATTGCTTCACTGGGAGCTATCAAGAACAGGGTAACAGACGCAGGTACAATGACAGTAGGTGCTGTGGGTTATGCAGCACTAGGCGGTGTCATAGAAGACGATACATTTAATGACGGACTTATTACGCAGGATGAGTTAGACGATTATCTAGAAGCACACTCTCTTGTAATAAACCATGACTACGAAACAGCTACTACATCACAGCAGTTGTTCACACAAGAATACCAAGCTTCCATGAATGACTTGGATGCAGCGATAGACTTACTAGCAGATGCTGCTGGAGAAATACTAACAGCTACTGGTGTCATGGAGACTGCTGCAACAGCAGACACATCACCAGAGCAGACTGCATTGCAAGGTATGATGGGTACAGATGAGTACAGCATAGACCAAGCAGAAGTAGATGCGTACAACCAAGCTGTAGCACAGGTAGAGAACTACGCACAACAAGCTGGTGCTTTCATGGCTGCTGCTAACAACGCAGATCTAACAGCAAGCATAGACAGTTATGCTACAGTAAATAACTTTGTAGTTGGTAACTATACAGCCATCACATACACACAGAATATAGATGAGTTTGTAATTAACTGGGATGATGATGGCTTTGGCTCTGGATGGCAAGGATACCTAACAGAAGATATGGTATCTGCCTCCGAGCTATTTACTGCTGGTGAATACGTAGAACAGTATGGAACAATGCAATAGTAAAGAAAAAGAAGTTACCTAAAAAGAAAAGACCAATACAAAGAATGAAGAAGAGGCGTTACCTAGAGAAGAAGGAACGTAAAGAGGATGGACGTAGGGTTTAGCATAGGTGGCTACAACATTAAAGGTTGGATGGTAGCTGTAGCACTTCCAGTACTATCTGCTGTATCAGGTGGAGTATACTTTGGGTATGACACACTAAATAGGTTCTACGGTGTAGAGGGTGGCGTAGATAGCGCACTAAGCAAAGCAGGAACCAACGCAAAGCAAATCTCAGAACTACAAAAAAGCTTGACTAAGTTAGAGACTGACACTGCAAGAGATAGAACAGCGAATAAAACATTTGCGTCAAACCAGCTAACTACAGCTAAAACAGCAATAGCAAATGAAATACAAAACAAAACAGATAAACTAAACGAGCAAGTAGTAGAACTATCAGAGGAACTAACTCAGCAAATAGTAGAACTAAACTCTGAACTAAACAGTAGAATACAAACTGTAGAACAAGCTGTGATAGATAATGATGTACGTGGACTAAATACTAAACTAGCACAGCTAACTACAAACATGCAGCAGATACTACAGCAGCAAAAAACATTGCTAGACCTAAGATCACAGGTTGACAAAGCTACCACAATAACGGATACTATAGGAGATAAGTTAGATGTTATTCAAACAGAGATTGACGACATTTGGAAAGCGTATGATAGCATGGTTGAAAACCCCCTTTAGAAAACTACGTAATCTTATATGTGGTAAACGATGTGACTGCGATGGCTAAACCAGCAAAAGGCAAAATGTTTGCCAAGACAACTACTAACCCTAAGACAGGGCGTAAGATAAAGGTAAGCTACGGTCAGGCAGGTAAAGCCAAGGATGGTGGCAAACGTATACGTGCAGGTACAGCCAAGGGTGATTCGTACTGTGCAAGAAGCGCTGGTCAAATGAAGAAACACCCAAAGGCAGCAGCCAATCCTAACAGCCCACTACGTCTATCTCGTAAGAAGTGGAAGTGTGCTGGTACAAAATCTAAGAGGACATAATGGCAAGCAAACCTAAGAATGCAGCTTTGTACTCTAGAGTAAAGTCAGAAGCTAAGAAGAAGTTTAAGTGGCCCAGCGCATATGGGAGTGCTTGGTTAGTTAAGACCTACAAAAAACGTGGAGGCACGTACAGTAAGGGAGGCTCAGTTGCACAAGTCAAAGCACGTACTACAAAGTCGTAGATCTTACGGTGAAGGTGGACTTACTCAGTGGTTTAAGGAAGATTGGCGTGACGTAAAGACAGGCAAGGAGTGTGGACGTTCTAGTGTCAAAGACAGTAGTAGACCATACCCAGCTTGTAGACCTGCAAAGGTAGCAGGTAGAATTAGTAAAGCAGAAGCTGCAAAGAAGACAGGGCCAAAGAAAGTTAAGTGGTCTGTAACTGCATCAGGGAGGAAAAGAAAAAAATGAAAAGGGTAATATATGCCATTCCTCACAAGCAGTATACCGTACTTCAAAGCATGGGTACGTAGAGAATATACTAAGAACTTAGAAGAATATCATGGCGACTTTCTACACGCTATGGTAATAGGCGTTACTACAATGCCAAACAGAACACTGAGCTTTCAAGTAATCTTCACAGGATGTGAATCAGATTTTGATGACTCAGAAAATATACATGGTGGTGCTATGTGGGCAAGAATGCCTTTGACTGCACTAGTAGCTGACGTATCATTAGAGCAATGGCCTAACGAGTTACCACCATATTTAGCACAGCCTTGGGATTGTATGTCACATACACATTCCGTATACAAGCTAGAACGAGCAAGTCCTGCTCCGTGGATAGCTAAAGTAGATGGCGAGTTCTACCCAGCAAAGTATTACTTTACGGTAGACTATACAGATAACGAAGTCGCTGATGACCCAGCGCAGCATAAACAGTCTCATGTATTAGAACTACTAGATGCAGGAGAATATACTGGTAACATGGTTGCGTTGCCCAATAACAGAGTGAGAGTAACTCACCCAGCTTGGTTTGAAACTGGACAAGGTGCGCCAGACTTTAGACCGAATCAACATATATTTAACTCTAAAGAAAACGTAGACTATGTATGGGATACGCAACGAGTTTTTAACAATCTATATAGTGATGATACAGTAGAGTTTATCAGAAGGGAAGAAGACAAATGATGAAGAAAAAAGGTTACGCTAAAGGTGGCATGAAGAAAAAAGGTTATGCTTCTGGTGGATTAAAAATGGTTAATAAGGGTGGAAAGAAAGTTCCATTCTATGCTGCTGATGGTGTCGGTAAGATGTATGGCGGTGGCATGTCTATGAAGAAGAAGGGCATGGCTAAAGGCGGTGCTACTATGAAGAAGATGTCAAGAGGTGGCTTTCTAGCTCCTGCTGCTAGACCTATGAAAGGCATCAAGAAATAAATGGCGTATTCAGATACTGCTAAATATTTTACAAAAGCTAAAGACTTATCTGCTACATCAGGTGGGGCAAGTGGTGATGTTATATACACTTGTCCTAATAACTTTGTCAGTTTAATTACTTTTATGCATGTATCCAGTGGATCAGCTAGTACAAAGAAGTATAGCTTACAGTGGTATGAAGCAGCTACTACTACGTATCACTTTATAATTGATGCACACAGCGTAGCAGGTAATGGCATTGAAGAAGTTGTAGATGGTGGTTCATATCTTGCACTATCTCCAGGTGATAAGATTATAGGCTTTGAAGAAAGCAGTTCTGACTTTCATGTAATACTATCAGGTGAGGAACATTTCCAACCGACATAACGGATATGCAATAATAGGTACTACTACCTGACTTACTTTTAGGTATAACTATCTCCGCACACAAACAAAGGAGATGGTGCTATGAAAAACTTATTAATAAAAATGTGGAATAACCACGTAATCAGACAACAAAAACGTGCAGAGTTTAGAATGCTACACATGTTGGATGATAGACAACTAAACGATCTAGGAATTGGTAGATCACAAATAAGGAATGCTATATATGGCGAGGAATCTAACAGATAAACAACAAAGATTCTTAGATGTATTATTTGACGAAGCTAATGGTGATGTTATCGCTGCTAAAAAACTGGCAGGTTACGGTGATAACAGCAACACTGCAACGATTGTTGAATCTTTAAAAGATGAGATTGGTGAGAAGACTCGTACATTTTTTGCACGTACTGCACCTAAAGCTGCTATGGCTATGGTTGGTGCGTTGTATGATCCAACAGAGCTAGGCATTAAAGAAAAGATGGTAGCAGCAAAAGACTTGCTTGATAGAGCAGGACTTGGTAAGGTAGATAAAGTAGATGTTACTAGCGGTGGTGGCATCTTCTACCTACCACCAAAAGAAGGTCAGAACGAATAATACCACAAAGAGAGTTAGGCTTTTGGCAATTACCAAAACCGCCTAAGACACACAACAAACAATGGCACAAGATTGTCAGGATTACTAAGAAGATACCTTTTGGTTATGAACTAGATCCCGACAATGATAAAATACTTGTACCTATAGAACATGAGTTAGAAGCTTTAGAGCTTGCAAAACGCCACCTCAAGCAGTATAGTTACAGAGCAGTAGCACAATGGTTGAGTAAAGAAGCAGACCGCTACATATCACACATGGGTCTAAAGAAGAGAATAGAAGTTGAGCAAAGACGTAGAAAAGCATCTATCACTAAACGTAAGCTTGCCAAGTGGCTCCAAGAAACGCTTACGGAAATCGAAAAACTCGAAACACAAGGAGTCGGTGCATACTCAGAAGCCAGCGGAGATAGAAGCCCCCCAACAAGATCCTATCCCAGCGCAGGTAGTAGCAACTGACTATGACGTTGAAGAAGCGCAAGAAGTCGTATTCAGACCCAATGCAGGGCCACAGACATCCTTCTTGAGTTCTTCGGAAAGAGAAGTCCTATACGGTGGGGCAGCAGGTGGTGGTAAATCGTATGCTATGTTAGCAGATCCATTACACGGCCTAAACAATCCACACTTCTCTGGACTCCTTGTACGACACACAACTGAAGAACTAAGGGAACTAATACAGAAGTCACAGGAGTTATACCCACGTGCAGTACCAGGAATCAAATGGTCAGAACGTAAGTCACAGTGGACATCTCCTAAAGGTGGACGATTATGGATGTCTTATCTGGATAAGGATACCGATGTCACACGTTACCAAGGACAAGCTTTTAACTGGATTGGATTTGACGAACTTACTCAATGGCCTACACCTTACGCTTGGGATTATATGAGATCACGTCTTCGAAGTGCATACGGTAAAGAACTAGGTTTATATATGAGAGCTACAACAAACCCCGGTGGTGCAGGACATGCTTGGGTAAAGAAGATGTTTATAGATCCTGCACCTGCAGGTAAAGACTTTTGGGCCACAGACATTGAATCAAGTAAAACAATTACATTTCCTAAAGGACACAGCAAGGAAGGTCAGCCTCTATTCAAGCGTAGGTTTATTCCTGCATCTCTCTTCGATAACCCCTACCTTGCCGAAGAGGGTGACTATGAGGCCATGCTCCTATCACTACCAGAGCATCAGAGGAAGCAACTCCTCGAAGGAAACTGGGATATCAACGAGGGAGCAGCATTTCCTGAGTTCGACAGAACTACCCACGTTATCGAACACTTTGAGATTCCTAACAACTGGGTACGTTTTAGAGCGTGTGATTATGGGTATGGTTCTTACACTGGGGTTCTTTGGTTTACTGTGGCTCCTGATGAACAGCTTATAGTATACAGAGAAATGTATGTATCTAAAGTAACAGCCTCTGATCTAGCTGATATGATATTAGAAGCAGAAGCAAAAGACGGTGGAATGAGATATGGTGTGCTTGATAGTTCTTTGTGGCACAACCGTGGCGATACTGGGCCATCACTAGCTGAACAAATGAATATGAAGGGTTGCCGTTGGCGTCCTTCTGATCGTTCACGTGGCTCACGTATCGCTGGAAAAAACGAAATACATAGGCGTTTGAAGGTAGATGAGTTTACTGAAAAACCTATGTTAGCATTTATGGATAACTGTACTAATACAATAGCACAATTACCGGGCATACCACTGGATAAAAGAAATCCAGAAGATGTAGACACAAAAGCAGAAGACCACTTGTATGATGCATTACGTTATGGTATAATGACAAGACCAAGAAGTAGTATATGGGATTACAATCCAGAAAAACAACGATCAGGATTTCAAGCCAGTGATTCAACATTCGGATACTGAAGTAGTAGAGTCTTGCCCTAAGTGCGAGATAACTTACAATACTAATATGTGGACCACTTGTCCTAATTGCCAAGAGCAAGCGGCTTTTAATAACGGACCTTGGAGAAGAAAGGACAACAGCTAATGGCTGAAGAAATGTTTGAGACAGATGATGTTGTAGCTGCAGAAGACAGCCTAGACAGTATTTTTAAAGAAAAATCTAGTGTAGTTTCATTTATAAAAGATAGATACAAAAGAGCAGAAGACGCTAGATATGCTGATGAAAGTAGATGGTTAAGAGCTTACCGTAACTACCGTGGTTTGTATGGGTCTGATGTAAAGTTCACAGACTCAGAAAAGTCTCGTGTGTTTGTTAAAGTTACAAAGACTAAAACACTAGCTGCCTATGGACAAATAGTAGATGTCTTGTTTGGTAATAACAACTTCCCACTAACAGTAAATCCTTCTATACTACCAGATGGTGTAGCCGAATCTGTACATATAAATGTAGACCCAAATGCAGAGCAAGCAGGAGAATCACTATCAGGTATAACAAGAGATGAAGCTGCTTCTCCATATTTACTTGATGGTGTTACAGAACTAAGACCGGGAGAAACGTTAAAAGATTTACAAGCACGACTAGGACCACTAGAAGAAAAACTATCATCTGTATCTGAAAAGATAGTAGAGGGTGATGGTACTACAGGAACTACAGTTACTTTTCATCCTGCTACGATTGCAGCTAAAAAGATGGAGAAGAAGATCCATGATCAGCTACAAGAAAGTGGAGCTAGTACACATCTAAGAAGTATGGCATTTGAGATGGCACTTCTAGGTACAGGTGTTATGAAAGGTCCATTTGCTGTAGATAAAGAATATCCTAATTGGGGTGATGATGGTGAATATGATCCTATTGTTAAGACTGTACCAGAGTGTAGTCATGTAAGTATTTGGGATTTCTATCCTGATCCAGAAGCACACTCTATGCAGGATGCAGAATACGTTGTTGAAAGACATAAGATGTCAAGAACACAACTAAGAGGATTAAAAAGTCGCCCATACTTTATGGAAGATTCCGTACAGAAAGCTATAGACGCAGGACCAGACTATACACAGAAGTACTGGGAAATGACTATGGAAGACGATGACACTCAGCCAAACTCTGAGCGTTGGGAAGTATTAGAGTTTTGGGGCTATGTAGATATAGAAATACTAAAAGAACACGGTGTAAATATTCCCAGTGAACTAAAAGACTTAGATGAAGTTAATTGTAATATATGGGTAGCTAATGGTGAGATACTAAGATTTGTATTAAACCCATTCAAGCCTACACGTATTCCATACTACTCTGTACCATACGAGCATAACCCATACTCCTTCTTTGGTGTTGGTATTGCTGAGAACATGGATGACACACAGACATTGATGAATGGCTTTATGCGTATGGCTATTGATAATGCTGCACTCTCAGGTAATCTTATCATAGAGGTAGATGAAACTAATCTAGTTCCCGGACAAGACATGTCTGTTTATCCCGGAAAGATTTTCAGAAGACAGGGTGGCGCTCCAGGACAAGGTATCTTTGGTACTAAGTTTCCAAACGTAGCACAAGAGAATATGCAACTATTTGATAAAGCGAGGGTACTAGCTGATGAGTCTACTGGATTCCCATCTTTTGCACATGGTCAAACAGGAGTTCAAGGAGTGGGGCGTACTGCTTCTGGAATCTCTATGCTTATGTCTGCTGCTAACGGTAGTATCCGTACTGTTGTTAAAAACGTTGATGATTATCTTATACGTCCTTTAGGTAAAGCATTCTTTGCATTCAACATGCAGTTTGACTTTGATGAAGATATTCGTGGAGACTTGGAAGTACAGGCATCAGGTACAGAAAGCTTGATGGCTAATGAAGTACGTAGCCAACGCTTGATGCAGTTCTTACAGGTAGCACAGAATCCAGTACTTGCGCCTTTTGCTAAGATGGATTATATTATACGTGAGATTGCTAAGAGCATGGATCTTGATCCAGATAAAGTTACTAACTCTATGCAGGACGCAGCTATACAAGCAGAGATATTAAAAGCATTTCAAGCACCAGCACCAGCACCAACAGGACCAGAGGGTCAGGGTGTACAAGGTGTAGCTGATACTTCAGGAGGTGGAGGATCACAGGTAGGAGTAGGCACAGCACCACTACCAGAAGAGCAAGGATTTACAGGTAATGCACCTCAAGCAGTTGGTTAATGACAAAGAGTGTTACGAGCAGTTTCAAAAACACATAGATGAAATAATAAACATAAGACAACGTGCGTTGGAAACAGCCAATGAACCGCATGTTATGCACAGACAGCAGGGTGCTATAGACGTACTAAGAAAGCTAAAGCTACTGAGGGAGACAGTAAACAGTGTCTGATAAAGTCGGTAAAAAAACAGGAAAGAAAACCCAAGCAGGTAAGGATGTTTACGTAACACCAGAGGGTAAAAACGTTTCTGAGATTTCTACAACTTTTAAGTAT
>Ga0209535_1001715_pt1 | contig 14651 bp, 19 predicted proteins | sample LinPmetageLP28_FD_184041 | JGI IMG/M metagenome (GOLD analysis project Ga0209535, IMG submission 184041) | Marine viral communities from the Pacific Ocean - LP-28 (SPAdes) (version 2) | ecosystem: Environmental > Aquatic > Marine > Oceanic | place: Pacific Ocean | collected 2009-08-22 | reverse complement strand
TAAGAATACCAATCGAGTCACCGCCTCAGTAATTAGGAGAAAAATATTATGGCAATAACATCGGCAATTTGTAACAGTTTTAAACAAGAAGTTTTACAAGCTATACATAACTTTACAGCATCGTCTGGAAATACTTTTAATTTAGCTTTATATACAAGTTCAGCAACTTTAAATAAATCAACAACAGCTTATACAACATCAAACGAGATTTCTAACACATCAGGTTCAGCTTACACAGCTAAAGGAAAAGCACTTACAAGCGTAACTCCTGCTTTATCTGGTGATACAGCAGTTTGTGATTTTGCAGATGTAAGTTTTACATCAGCTTCATTTACAGCTAACGGTTGTTTAATTTTTAACGACTCAGCATCAGGCGATCCAGCAGTTTGTGCAATAGCATTTGGTTCAGATAAAACTGTAACAAGTGGAACTTTTACAATTCAATTTCCAACAGCTGACGCATCTGACGCAATAATCCGTATAGCATAAGGAGGAAATCCTTATGGCCAATTCTTGGAACGAATCCGGCACAACCTGGGGAACAAATCGTTGGGGAACAACTAACGAAATAAGTTCTGGTTGGGGTGCAGATGCTTGGGGAACAGGTGGTTCATGGGGCCAAGCTACAGACGAAGTAGTTCAATTAACAGGTTTATCATTAACATCAGCAGTAGGCACTCCTATATCCGGAGCTCAACAAGGTTGGGGTAGAGGTGAATGGAGTGAAGAACCATGGGGAGAAAGTAATAATCCTGTTGTTACACTTACAGGTTTTGGATTAACTTCTGGTTTAGGTTCAACAACAGTTAATTCAGAAATAAATACTGGTTGGGGACAAGATGGTTACGGAGTTGAGAACTGGGGATCCTCTGGTATTACTTTAGAATTAACAGGTCTTGGATTAAGTACAGGTATAGGAGAAGATGTAAGTTGGGGTAAACTAACTTGGGGTTCTACAACAACTGGTTGGGGTGGTGAATATTTCTTAGTGCCTCAAGATGTAATGGGCTTAACAGGTTTAAGTGCAACAGCATCAGTTGGAAGTCCTACAGCTATTTCAGATGTTGCATTAACTCCAACAGGACAAAGTGCAACTTCTGCAGTTGGATCTTTAGATCCTGCTGATCAAACAATGGGCTTAACAGGTTTAAGTGCAACAGCATCTGTAGGTGCAATTACACCAGCAGATGTTATGGGCTTAACTGGTTTAGAAGCAACGACAGCATTAGGAACAATAGAAATTTCTACAAATCCTATCATAGATTTAACTGGTTTTTCTATGACTTCTGCAACAGGAACAATAGATCCTGCAGATCAAGCAATGGGTTTAACAGGAGTTTCATCAACAGCATCGGTAGGAACAATTACACCAGCAGATGTAATGGGATTGACAGGAGTTTCAGCAACTGTTAGTATATCACCAATTGGCGTGGCTCCATTAGGTTATGAAGCTATTACAGGTACACAAAGTGCTGGATATGGTACAGTTACAGCAACACAAAATGCAAATTATACTGCAGTAAATGATTGACAATGAGTTTAAAACAAATTAAAAAAAGATACTAATTAGGAGAACAAAATTATGGCATCAACTTTTACGGCTCTCGGTGTAGAACTAATGGCAACTGGTGAAAACGCCGGTACATGGGGAACAAAAACTAACACCAACTTAAACATAATCGAACAAATTTCAGGTGGTTTTTCTGCTCAATCAATAGCTGGTGGAGCACAAACTACAGCGCTTACTGTAAATGATGGATCAACTGGGGCTACAATGTCTCACAGAATGATTGAACTTACAGGATCTATTACTGGAAACCAAATTGTAACAATTCCTTTAGATGCACAAACATTTTATTTTTTAAGAAATTCAACATCAGGTGCTTACACAGTACAATTTAAGTATGCTAGTGGTTCAGGAGATACGTTTACTTTTTCAGCAACTGAAAAAGGTGATGTTATTTTATTTGCAACTGCAAATGATGGCACTAATCCTGATATATATAAAATAGGAGTAGGTGATGTAACTCTTACAGGTACACAAACTTTAACAAATAAAACACTGACTTCTCCTAAAATTGGAACTTCCATTTTAGACACAAACGGCAATGAATTGTTATTATTAACAGCTACAGGATCAGCAGTTAATGAATTAACTTTTGCTAATGCGGCAACTGGAAATGCACCATCATTTACAGCTTCTGGGGGAGATAGTAATATTAACATTAATTTAGTGCCAAAAGGAACTGGTCAAGTTCAAGCAAATGGTAGTGGATTAGCAACAACAGGAAAAGCGATTGCAATGGCAATCGTATTTTGATAAAAGGATTAAAGGAGAATAAAAAATAATGGCAAATGTAAACATAGTAAACGTAACATCGATTTTAGGTGGTAACTTAGGATGGAATTTATCTGCAACAGCAACTACAACTTTAATGACAGTAGATGCAAACAAAATTGTAAAGGTTAATAGAATAACAATAGCTAATGTTGATGGTTCATCAGCGGCAACTTTTGATTTATTTGTTGACGGTTTAACAACTGCGGCTGCTGACGGTATTACTCCAACAGGAGCAAGTGCAACAGTTTATTTAGCAAAAACAATTTCAGTGCCTGCGGATGCAACTTTAGTATTATCGGATACACCTATCTATTTAATGGAAGGTGATATTCTTAAAGGTGGAGCTAGTGCAGCGTCTGATTTAGATTGTTTTATATCATACGAAGTATTAGACGACGCGTAGGAAGGTAGGTAATTAACCATGTCAAATGGCGGAATTATTGGACCTGAAAACATTCCAGCAAACACAAAAAATGTAACTTCAATTACATCTACTACACCTGGTGGACATACGTTTCATCCTGCTACAACAAAAGTTGACTACATAGTTGTTGCTGGTGGCGGTGGAAAAAATCCCCCTGGAATTGGAAATAGTGGAACAGGAGCTGGAGGTTTAATAACTTCTGGTGATGTTGGAAGTTTTGCTCAACCGGTAACAGGAGGCGGAACTACAGGCGCAATTACTATTGGTGCAGCAGGTGGTGGAGGTTCAGATGGAAGTGATACTACTGTAGCAGCTGGAGGAGGTTTTGGTCCTTACACTGCTGGAGGTGGTGGTAGAGGCGTTCCAAGAGGAGATAATGGAATTCCAAAACCGCTTGGATCTGGAAGTGGTGGTGGAGATGGTTATCCATCTAACACTACATCTGGAGGAACCGGAGGACCTCAAGGAAATAATGGAGGACCCGGAGGACCCGGAGAACCATCTGGAGGCGGTGGTGGATACGGTGGCGCTGGTGGCGCACCCGGAGGACACCCTCAATATGGACCAGGACCCGGTTACACAACTTCAATTGCAGATTCCGGAACTGCAACTTTAATGTATGCAGCTGGTGCTAATGGAGAAGGAGCTCCTAGTGATGCATCTTTTGGAAACAATCCTCACTGGCCCGGTGGCAATGCTAATGGTACAGGTAGAGCAAATAGTGGTATGGGAACATTATATAATGATGCCTCAGCCGGAATTGTTGTTATAAATGAAAATGGAAATACAAGTTTTGTAGCTTCAGGAGTTTGGAGTCTTCAAGCACAATTTGAATTAATAACAGATGGAAATTGGTCATAATGAAATATTTTGCAGAACTAGATTCAAGTAATAATGTTATTAGAGTATTGTTATTTGCAGCAGATGCAGATAATTCTTTGGTAGAATCAACACCACATTTAGAAAATGGAACCTCATGGTTAGAAACTTTTAAAGATGGAACTAGAGGAACTTATGCTGGTGTAGGTGGTACATATGATCAAACTAATGATAGATTTATAGAACCACAACCTTATTCATCATGGACACTACAAGATGACGGAACATGGCAATCACCTATAGGACCTACACCAGAAAACCCTATGGTCGGTGATGCACCAGAATATTCACAATGGTGGGATGACGAAAATTCAAGATTTTTAAGATTTAAAATATCAGATGCAAAACCAAGACAAAATTATGTATGGGTTCCTGCATCATCAACATGGAGTGAAATAGAATTATAATGGCATATTTTGCAGAGTGTAGAGTAGACAATAACTATATTATTAGAGTTATAGTAGTTGATCAATCTATGGTAGATAAATTTGGAGGAGATCTTTCAACAGGAGCAGAAGAAGCTGTTGCAAGAAATATACCAAACGATAATAGTTTATTTCCTGAAGGAGAATATCCTGAAACTTATTGGAAACAAACTACTAAAGATAGATCATATAGAAAAAATTATGCTGGCGAAGGAATGATTTATGATTCTGAAAAAGATATGTTTATACCACAACAACCTTATCCATCATGGACATTAGATTCTAATGGTAATTGGAACGCACCTGTTGCAGTTCCTACTAAAGATTATGCTGGATCAAATGTTAATGAAGCTGTTGATCGTAGTTGGGATGAAGACAATCAACAATGGATTGGTATTGACTATGAAGACAGTACAAACTATATTTGGAACACAACAACAAGTGATTGGGAGACAGCTTAATGGCAACAAACGGAAGTACTAACGGTGGAGTAATTGGACCAGTAACACAAACTACAGCTGGTGGACCTATTGCAGCGTCTACAACACCTTTTTCAGCTCCGGGAACTTACAATCAAACATTAGGTGCTCCTGGAGATTTAGAAGTTTTAGTTATCGGTGGCGGCGGTGGCGCTGGTCAAAGAAAAGCTGGCGGTGGCGGCGGTGGCGGTTTTAGAAATATTTCAAGTGCTCCTTACGGAGCTTCAATTCCAATAACAGTTGGAGCTGGCGGTACTGGTGGTGTTCCAGGACCGGCTGGTGGTCCTGACTCAGGTTTATCTGGTGGACCTTCTGCTTTTGGATCTGGTCCTACAGCTATTACAGCAGCTGGCGGCGGAGGCGGCGGACCAAAAAATGGTAACCCTGCACCCGGTGGCGGCCCTGGTTCTGGTGGATCTGACGGTTCATCTGGCGGTGGTGGAGAAAACGGACAAAACGGAGGTTCAGGAAACACACCTCCTACATCTCCTGCACAAGGAAGTGATGGCGGTAATGGTAACCCAAGCAACAAAGGCGGTGGCGGTGGCGGCGGCGCTGGAGGAACTGGTGGCGGAATGCCTGGAAGTACTGCTGGTGCTGGTGGAGCTGGTTCGCCAAGCTCGATTACAGGAAGTTCTGTATTATATGGCGGCGGTGGCGGCGGTGGAGCTGCAACTGGACCAATTAATCCTGGTGGTGGCCCTGGAGCTGCTGGACCTGGTGGCGGTGGAGCTGGAACAGCTGGCGATGGTGCTGGTAGTCCTGGAACCGATGGCCTAGGTGGCGGTGGTGGATCTGGTGGATTTAATCATCCTGGACCTGCTGGTGGAACAGCTGGAGACGGCGGTGACGGAGTTGTAATTGTTAAAGCTGGAGCATTTACTCAAGCAGCTATAGCTACAGGTGTTTGGAGTTTAAGATCTCAATTCAGTGCAATACAACAAGGTAAGTGGCCAAATTAATAGTTGTATCTTTTAATTTATATTTAGGATATAAACTTTCAACCGATTAGGATGAAAGTGAAAGAAAGTATTAATATTTATAACGGATTAGTTTCTAAAGAAAAACTTAATAATATAAATAATATATTATTAGATAGTAAATTTCCTTGGTATTTTAATCCTGAAACTTCTGAGAATGATTATAATTTTCCAAACACTTTTGAACATTTTCAATTATCACATTGGTTTATTTTTAATAGTAAAATTGGTTCTGAGTCCTACATAAATGTTTTTAGAAACACAATAAGTAATATTCCTATAGAACATGATTTAATTGTTAGAGCCAAAGTAAATCTTTTACCTCAATTTAAACACAATAAAGATAGACACAATAATCCTCACTTAGATGTTGTAAGAGAAGATAACAGAAAACACAAAATATGTATTGTATATTTAAATGACTCCGATGGTGATACGTTTGTGTTTAATAATAATAAAGAAATAATAAAAAGAATAACTCCAGAAGCAGGCAAAGTTTTAATTATGGATGGTAATCTAATACATACAAGTGCTCATCCAATTGAAGCTAAATATAGATTAGTTTTTAATATTAATTTTTTAATATAATGCAGAAACAAAAAGACATTTATAATAAAGATATTTTATTAAATAAAAAAAATGAACAAGTTATGATGGAATGGGAAAAACCTTATATGGAAGAATGTATAAATGTTTTACAACCTCATGGAAATGTTTTAGAAATAGGATATGGTTTAGGCTATTCTGCTAGTCAAATAAGAAAGTTTAATATTAAAAGTCATACTATTATTGAAGCAGATGATAAAGTTTACAAAAATTTAGTTAATTGGGCAGATGATAAAACAATACCGGTTAAAGGATATTGGCAAAAAGAACTATCTAAACTAGGTAAATTTGATTGTATATTTTTTGATGATTTTGCTTTACCTAATACGGAGCCCGATAGCGACTACCGTATATTTGACTTTTATTATCAGATTGCTAAAAATCATATAAAGATAAATAGTCGTTTTGTTTTTTATTGTGATATGGATTTTTACTGGCCTGTCAACCCATGGGTCAATTATCAATGTAAAAAATTTAATATAACTATTCCGGATAACTGTACTTATCCAGACGTAAGTAATATGTATATTCCGTTAATATCTTTTAATAAAGAAAATTTAAATTTAAAAAAAATTTATATAGGTAAAAATATATGAACTTAAAAAATGTATATTGGTATTTTGATGGAGCTTTCTCTCCTAAACTTTGTGATGAAATTATAAAATACGGTAATCAACACTCTGAACTATTAGCTTTAACTGGAGCTCAAAAAGAAAAAAAATTAGAAGAAGAAGATATAAAAGATTTAAAACAAAAAAGAGATTCTAATATAGTATGGTTAAGCGACAAATGGATATATAAAGAAATACATCCTTATGTTAATACAGCTAACTATAATGCTGGTTGGAATTTTGAATGGAATTGGTCCGAAGCTTGTCAATTTACAAAATATAGATTAAATCAATTTTATGATTGGCATTGTGATAGTTGGGATAAAATATACGAAGGTCATGAGAATAAATTTTTTAATGGAAAGATAAGAAAATTATCTGTTTCTGTTTTATTATCTGATCCAAAAGAATATAAAGGTGGAGACTTTGAACTTCAAAATAGATCAGACGATCAATGTCCCTTGTTTATAGACGTGCCTAAATTAAAAAGAGGATCTGTAATTGTTTTTCCTTCTTTTGTATGGCATAGAGTAAAACCCGTAACCGAAGGAACTAGGTATTCATTAGTAGTATGGAATTTAGGACAACCATTTAAATAGGAGATATATGTCATTTAAAGAAAATAAATACACAGTAATTAAAAAAGCAATATCATTAGAACTTTCACAGTTTGTTTATAATTATTTTTTATTAAAAAGAAAAGTTGCAAGTACTTTTTTTGAAAAAAAATGGATATCCCCTTTTAATTCAGACTGGGGTGTATGGTCGGATAAACAAGTACCAGATACTTTTTCTATGTATGGAGACATCGCTATGGATACTTTATTAGAAAAAGTAAAACCAGAAATGGAAACACACACTGGTCTTAAGTTAAGTCCTACATATTCCTATGCAAGAATATATAAAAAAGGTGATGACTTAAAAAGACACAAAGATAGATTTAGTTGTGAGATATCTACAACATTAAATCTTGGAGGAGATCCTTGGCCAATATATTTAGAACCTTCAGGTGAAGAAGGTAAAGAAGGTATTAAAGTAGATTTAGAACCAGGAGATATGTTAGTCTACAGAGGAATTGATTTAGAACATTGGAGATATAAATTTGAAGGAGAAAATTGTGGTCAAGTTTTTTTACATTATAATAATGAAGAACATCCAGATGCTTCTAAAAATAAAAATGATGGAAGAGTTCATTTAGGTTTACCTAAAGACGACGTTTTTTTTAAACATGTTAAATAAAACATATAACTGGGGTCCATTAGTGTATGCAACTAAAATAAATAATGAAGAAAATAAAACTCTTTTAAATTCTGTTATTAAAAATAACTCTACTTACACAAAAGAATTAGCTAACACTGTTGAAGAAGAATATCCATTTGATCCAACAATTTTTACTGAAACATTAAAACATTATTTTAAATCTTTTTTAGATTACTATTGTTTTTGGTATAATGTAAAAGAAAAACCTCAATTAAAGTTAACTCATTCTTGGATTAATTTTATGAAAAAAGGAGAGTTTGTGCCTATGCATGATCACGAAGCTGACTTTAGTTCTGTGTTATATTTGAAAGTTAACACTATAAAAGGTCACGAACATTTTAAAGAAAAGTTTGCAGGTCCGGGTGCAATCATATTTAAATATGGAGAAAAAAGAAAACACAACATAGACAGAATTATAGTTCAACCAGAAAAAAATGATTTTATTATTTTTCCATCAAATCTGACACATTTTGTGTATCCTTTTGAATCGGATGAAGAAAGAATTTGTATAGCATCTAATTATGTTTTTTAAAAATAAAGTAGAAATATATAGTAACAGAATACCTGTATCTTTTCTTAAAGATTTTGTGTGTAAATATCCTAAAAATCTTCCTAGCTATTTTAAAAATATACCTAAAACATATCCTTTTAAAGTTGGTAGAAATTTTAATATTAGAACATGTAGTGGTTTTTTAAATTTTTTTAAAAGAAGCATTGTCTTAAACTCACCTTTTGACATAAGTTTAGAAATAAAAAATAAACAAATATTCTGTGAATTTGGAAGTGGATCATACAGCAATGAAAATAATCTAGGCATACACAACTCAGAACAGTTTTTAAAATATGTAGATCAAAATAAATATGAAATTATAACTAAATTTATTTTTGGTATTTTTATAAAATGTAAATCTCCAGTATTAGTTACTAATCCCTGGTGGTCTATGAATGAATTTGAAACGATTCCTGGAATAATAAATTGTAAAAAACCTACGGAATTAAATTTGTTTGTACCCATTAAAAAAAATCAATCTAGAATTACTATTAAACAAGGAACTCCTTTATGTATGTTACATTTTGAGTCTGAAAAAGACCTTAAATTAGTTTTTAAAGAAGAAAAAATAAACCCAAGAGATTATAATGGGTTAGAATACCTAAAAACTAACCTTAAAAATATGGTGTTAAAAAATAAAATATAGTATATTCTGTTTTAATTATATAATAGAAGGCGAGTATGCTACAAAAATTAGGTTTTTTACCAGGATTCAATAAACAAGTTACATCTACCGGGGCTGAGTCTCAATGGACAGGCGGTACAAATGTACGTTTTAGGTATGGTACACCTGAAAAAATAGGTGGTTGGTCTCAATTAGGAGATAGTAAATTAACCGGTGCAACTAGAGGTTTGCATCACATGGTTAATAAAACAGGTATTAAATACTCTTTAATTGGAACTAATAGAATTTTATATGCTTACACAGGAGATGTGTACTATGATATACATCCTTTAACTAATCCGTTAGGAACAGCTCTTACAAATGCTTTTAGTACAAGTAATGGCTCACCTATTGTAACTATTACTTTTGCAACAGCACATAATTTTCAACCGAGTGATATAATTTTATTTGGTGATACAAGTACGTTTAGTGCTATTACAGGTTCAAACTTTGGTGCAGCAGATTTTTGTGATAAAAAATTTATGGTGACATCAACACCAACGGGAACTACTATTACTATTACAATGGATAGTAACGAAGGAGGAGCGGGAGCAACTACTTCTGGAGGCATAACTTATTTTCAATACTATCACGTAGGACCACCAGACCAAGTAGGTGTTTTTGGTTATGGTATATCTCAGTGGAGTGGTACAACTACAAACCCACAAACAACAACATTAAATGGATCATTAGGAGATAATGCATTTGGAACTGGTGGATCAGGTACGACAATTAACGTAGCAAGCACCACGGGATTTCCGAGTGCAGGTACAAATTTTATACAAGTTGGTACTGAAGAAATATCGTACACTGGAATTACATCTACAAGTTTTACTGGAATTACCAGAGCTGTTAGAGGAACAACCAGAGCTGCTCACAGCACTAGTGCAACCGTTACTAATCACAGTGGTTTTTCTGGATGGGGATCAGCAGCTTCTACTACAGACAAAGTTGCAGAACCTGGTATGTGGTCTATAGACAATTTAGGTAGCACAGCTATTTGTTTAATATTTAACGGAGAGTGTTTTGAATGGAATTCAGATTTAACAAATGCTGTAACAACAAGAGCAACTATTATATCTGGTGCGCCGACTGCATCTAGAGATATGTTAGTATCTACTCCCGATCGTCACTTAGTATTTTTTGGAACAGAAACAACTATTGGTAATAAAGCAACACAAGATGATATGTTTATAAGATTCTCGTCTCAAGAAAATATAAATGATTATACACCTACAGCTGAAAATAGTGCGGGTACACAAAGACTGGCCGCCGGATCACGGATCATGGGTGCTAAACTTGGTAGAAATGCATTATACGTTTGGACAGACACAGCTTTATTTACTATGAGATTTGTTGGCACTCCTTTTACTTTTGCCTTTGAACAAGTTGGTACTAACTGTGGATTGATAGGTAAGAATGCGGCTGTTGAAGTTGACGGTGCTGCGTATTGGATGTCTGAAAATGGTTTCTTTAGATACACTGGTAAACTAGAATCTATGGACTGTTTGGTTGAAGACTATGTTTATGACAATTTAAATACAACATCTAATCAAATGGTTTATGCAGGGATTAATAACTTGTTTGGAGAAGTTACATGGTTTTATCCTGAAGCTAACTCTAATGTAAATACACAATCAGTTACATATAGTTATCTAGACTCAACTGCTAAACGACCTATATGGTTTGTAAATGCAAGTCCTTTATTTATTAGAACTTCATGGCAAGATTCTGCTGTGTTTGGATTACCTCATGCAACACAATATGATGCGGATACAAATACATCATTTGATGTAACAGGAAATACAGAAGGTGTTACATATTACTATGAACATGAAACAGGTGTTAACCAAGTAAGATTAGGGGTAACTACAGCAATTCCTGCTAGTATTACTTCTGGTGACTATGATATTACACAAAAAGTTATTAGAGGAGCAGCAACTAATTTAGGTGATCTTAGAGGTGATGGTGAAAACATTATGAGAGTTAGTAGAATTATACCAGATTTTATAGCTCAAGATGGTAATACAATTGTTCAATTAGATTTAAGAAATTATCCAAATGATACAGCAGCAAGCTCATCACTTGGACCATTTACTATAACATCCGGCACTACAAAAGTAGATACGCGTGCAAGAGCTAGATCAATTGCTCTTACAATATCCAACACAGCAGTAGATACTAGTTGGAAACTAGGTACTTTTAGGTTAGATATACAAACTGGAGGAAGACGATAATGTCAATTACAAATTTACAACAAGCTAGACAGATGTATGCGATGGGTCAAAGAGTTGCTAAAACTTTAGATGGTTCAAGACCAGGTTATAGAGGACCAGGTGGATATCAAGGTGGAGCATCTTCAAGAGGTGGACCTCCTGGAGGAGGAGCAACCGCAGGCGGAAGCGGAAGAGATTTTTCTCCTGGACCTAGTAAATCTAGTACGAGTAAGAGCACGAGTAGTACTTCTCAACACAGTCCACATACAAGATCAGGTTATACAGGACCCACTAATTATGGTCCACAACAACCCCCTCAACAATTTATAGGTGGTAAATCATATGATGTAACTCCTACAACAAGAGATGAAAGAGACAGAGCAACTCTTAAACAACAAATACTTAATCAAACTGTAATAGATGGTAATAGGATTGATAAATTTGGTAACACTAAAAAAAGTCCTTTTAAACAAGGTAGTGGTTTAGGTAGTTTAATAATGGGTGCACTTGGAATGCTTATGGGTATTCCTGGATTAGGTTTATTAACAGGTGGAATTAGAAGTTTAGGAGGTGGACTTAAAGATTTAAATAGAAAATTTAGAGGTGTAAATCCTGATGGTACTACTAGAACTCAAGCACAATATGAAAAAGCAAGATACGACAGACAACAAGTTAATAGACTAGATAAATTATTTGCTGCAAAAGACAGAGGTTACAATCAAATTGGTTTTGGTGATTTTACTAAAAAAACTATGGACTTTACTCCAGGTCAACAAGCTAAAATAGATCAATTAATGGCAGCAGGTTATATGCCTAGCACTGCAAGAAATGTAGATAGTGCAAGAGGTAGTGGTTTAAGAGGCACATTAAACTTAAACAATTTAGAACAGGGTGATTTAAATAATATATCATCATTAGTAGCGGCATCACAAATACCAAAAGCTCAAGCTCCTGATTTTATGTTTGCATCTCCTCAATTTAAAGAAGGCTTAGATAATACAATGTATGGTGGAGATAGAATGTTATTTGGTGCAGATAAAAACCAATTATATTATGATGGTGATGTTCTTCCAGGCGGCGAAGTTTATGAAAGTGATGCAGATGGTATTACTAATTATGGTTTTGATACACAACCACAACAACAAGGCATTATGAGTCAAATTCCGAACGATGATGAAATTGCTATTATGAGAGGATATCAATAATGGCAAAGATAGTACAAACATTAACTAGAGCAAGTTCAGAATATGAAGAAGACGTAGCACAGTCTTTGGTTAGAGATTTAGATGCAGTGTTAGAAAAACTTAACACTACATTTCAAGAAGAATTAAAACAGGAAATAGAAGCTAGAAGCTTCTTTTTAGATTAATGGCAGTAGTAAACCAATATAAATTTGCAGGTATAGATAACAGCACAAGTGGTAGTGCACTTACACCATTGGGAACTGGTGTTCCTGCAGTTAATGAAACAATAGTTATTAAATCTATATTAGTTACATCAGCTGGTACACCTACTATAACTATCCTTAATAATAGTATTACAGCTATTAAATCAGCACAATTAACAGCTAATACTACAACAGAATTATTAACCCAACCGCTAATAGTAGAAGGTGGTAAAACTTTTACAGTACAATCAAGCACAACAGATTCGTTTGATGTAGCTATTAGTTATCTAAACATTAAAAAAGAGGTAACAACATAATGAATGAAATAAAGATGCTAACACCAAAAGAAATAATAACAACAATAAAGAACAAAAAAACAGGTAAAGTCTATGAGACTGAGGAAGCTTTAAAAGCTGCAAATATACCTGAAGAGGATGTGCAGAGAGACGTAACAGTTATCATGCCGGCTCTTGATTTGTTCGTAAAAACAAAGTAAAGTGGCAAAACCATGGCAATAACGGATATACAAATTTCAGAGGAACTAGAGACTAACGCACCATCTATCAAGTATAGTGGTAATGAAGGTCCTAAATCTCCACAAGAAATTGAGCAAATGATGATGGCTCAATTAGAAGAAGAATACGCTAAGTACGTATTTGATATGCAAGAGCAAGGCATTGAGCCTATGTCTTTACAACAATTTATGGAACAAGCTATGGCCGAAGGACAAATGAGTAAAGGTCCAATATTACCAAGTGACGAAGATCCTATAAATCCTTTTCAACCTAAACCACAAGGACCAGTATTACCTGACAGACAGATGGCAGCGTATGGTGGTATCATGGGTATGGATGGTAGACGTAAATATGGTCTTGGAAGTTTGTTAAAAAAAACTGTTAGAAAAATTATACCAAATGAAATAGCAGACATAGCAGTTAAAGCTGCACCGTTTGTTGCACCGTTTAACCCAATAGCTGCGGGTTTGATGTCTGGTATAGGTGGCTTTGATCAAACAGGTAAAATAGGTTCATCAATTAAATCAGGATTAACAAACTATGCTTTAGGTCAAGTAGCTAGAGGTATTGGTGGTGGTATGGATAATTTACAAGGCATGTCTTTAAAAACAATGCCAGGAAAAGAAGGTTTTGGTTCTTATTTTAGTAGTCCTATTCAAGACACTGGTGGAATTGGTAAAATGTTTCAAGATAAATTTTCTACAAGTGGTGGAAGTATGGCTGAAGGTGTTAATGAAACAGAACTACAAAAAATAGTTGATGCAGCAGCTGATAAAAATTTATCTGCTGGAGAATTAATTTCTAAACAAGCTAGTGAAGCTTTCATAAAAAATACACAAGCACCAAGTTTAAATTTGTTAGAAAAATTTACTAAATATGCATTAGATCCTAAACTTTTAACAGGTCTTGCAGCAGGAACATTAGGAGCTACAGCTCTTATGGGTAATATGGAACCAGAAGAAATACAAGATTTACAAAGAGGTGAAGGTTTAGATGTAGAAGGTATTAGAGCAGAAGTTATAGAAGCATATAAAGATCCAACAGGTGAAAAATTAAAAGCATTAAGTTCTAAATATCCTTTTCTAAGCAAGAGAAGAAATATAGATGTAGATAAACTAGCTTACGGTGGTAGAATCGGTAAAGCCGAAGGTGGATTAATGGACCTTGGTGGTATGGAAAAAGATTATAGAGCTGAAGGTGGGTTTGTACCTATTGGAAGAGAAGAAAAAGCAGACGATGTGCCTGCAAGATTAAGTGTAAATGAGTTTGTATTTACTGCAGATGCTGTTAGAAACGCAGGTGGTGGAGATATAG
>Ga0209535_1001714_pt1 | contig 14662 bp, 34 predicted proteins | sample LinPmetageLP28_FD_184041 | JGI IMG/M metagenome (GOLD analysis project Ga0209535, IMG submission 184041) | Marine viral communities from the Pacific Ocean - LP-28 (SPAdes) (version 2) | ecosystem: Environmental > Aquatic > Marine > Oceanic | place: Pacific Ocean | collected 2009-08-22 | reverse complement strand
AATACTTGGATGATTTAAACGAGGGCAACGCACCCACTAATGCGTACTACGGGTTGACCACAAAGGGTTACGAAAACCTTTCGTCAAATATGGCAGAGGTGAAGCGATATATCCGACAAGTTTTATCCATAATTAGTTATTATTCAACAATGAATAAAGGAGAGACTGATGACACAGTTAGTCAAGATGCTGAAGCGCCATGAAGGTGTTCGCTCTAAATCTTATATCTGCTCGGCTGGGTACGAAACAATTGCGGTGGGCCGAAATATTAGCGAGTCCGGTCTGGGCCTGTCTGATGATGAGATTGATTACCTACTAAGCAACGACATCAAGCGCGTGAGGGAAGAGCTTACTGACAGTTACTTCTGGTTCCCCGCTATGAATGAGGCCCGTCAAGACGCGCTGGTGGACATCTCGTTCAATCTAGGCCAGACACGATTGCGTGGTTTTGTTAAGGCGCTTGAAGCCATGTCTCGTGAGCAGTTTGACATTGCTGCGGATGAATTCATGGACAGCAAGTGGAGCCAGCAGGTAGGCAATCGCGCTGTCGAAGTTACAGAAATGATAAGAACAGGTGAATATCAGCCTGTTTAAACGCGCCGGGTAAACCGGGGAGCATTGTAAATGTTTAAACGATACAAGAAGGGCGGCAAGGTAAAGGCCAAGTCTAAGGTTAATGAGGCTGGCAATTATACCAAACCGGCTATGCGTAAACGCCAATTCAGTCGCATCAAGTCAGGCACTAAAGGCGGCAAGGCTGGTCAGTGGTCGGCGCGTAAAGCTCAGATGCTGGCTAAGGCATACAAAGATGCAGGTGGAGGCTACACCTAATGGCAATTAAGAAGTCGCAGAAGTCATTAAAGAAGTGGACTAAAGAAGATTGGGGAACCAAATCAGGCAAGCCATCAACACAAGGTAAGAAGGCAACAGGTGAAAGGTATCTCCCGAAGAAGGCTAGAGAGGCTCTATCAAGCAAGGAGTACGCTGCTACTAGCAAAAAGAAACGAGCCGACACAAAGGCAGGTAAGCAGTTCTCAAAGCAGCCAAAGAAAATAGCAAAGAAAACAGCGAGGCATCGCAAATGAGTTTGACTGACGCGGAAAAGAATAGACTCAAGAAGGTTGGGCTATCAGGTTTAAACAAGCCCAAGCGCACTCCAAGTCACAAGACGAAGAAAGGTGTAGTTGCTGTTCGTGATGGATCTAAGATGAAGGTCATACGATTTGGCGACCAGAAGATGGGCCATAACTATAGTGATGAAGCGCGTAAGAGTTTCAAGGCTAGGCATGGCAAAAATATTGCGAAGGGTAAAACTAGCGCGGCGTACTGGGCAGACAAGTTATTTTGGAGTGGGAAGGGCGGCAGCAAGAAGTCACCACCCAAATCTCAGAAGCAGAAGTTTGGTAAGTAGCCCCGCCTGATCTACCCCGTGGACGGGAACACGGTTATGAGGAGGAGATAGGGTAACTCCCCCTTGGTATGTTAAACGCTGTTCTTTCTTCGCTCAGTTATGGCTTCATTACGCCTCTCCAAACAAACACTGCACCTAGAGTAGTTGTTAACTTTTACAAATGAATCTGAGGGGCGCTTTATCCCACAGTTAATGCAGATTTTTGTATCAATATTTGCGTCAGCAGGGATCTGTTCGGGCGTATTGCCAGCAGCCAACCATTCTTCCAGCGCTTTATTGCTCATCGCTATCGGCCTTTCGTCTGTAATTATCACAACCTGAGAGTCGCAAGCCTCGCAACTTGTCGGGAAAGTGGCTCTGTGGCGAGCAGACCCACAAGAAAGACAAGTGATGTGCCAGTTCACTGTATAAATCTACTGGCTATCGAAGCCCTCTTCTTATTCCTTGGCGCTATAGCTGGCGGAGGTTCGGGTTTCTCTAACTTTATATATACAGTAGCGCCCAAGGCTTGCGCCATAGCCTCAACCAATTCAAAGCTGGGCTTTCTTTTACCAAGCTCAACCTGACTTACATAGCTTTTAGTTGAGCCTGATTTATCAGCCACTTGCTGTAACGACATGCTTTGATCCATGCGCAATCGTCTTAGTTCGTCTGAGTACCAACTCATAGCAAAACCTCTAGCTCAAAATGTTTAAGGTGATCAGTAAGTCTCTGCCTAGCTTCCTCGCTTTCTTTCAGTTCAGATCGTGATGGTATGCCGCACACAAAACGTAGAACTTCTGCCGCGTAATCAACGTCATCTAGTGACTCGTCAATAACGTGCCACTGGCTGCTGTTTAAACGCACCCACTTAATATACGACTCATCTTTGCATATTAGATTAGCCCTAGCTACTGCACGATTACCATCGGTAGTTGCCTTTGGTGGTATTGGATTTTCAAAGTCATCAATCTGTGCGCACACAACCATGTACCTCTGCCCTATCTGCGCGGTAGCCATCTCCTTTGGCATATCATCTGGGTGAACAACAAAGGACAAGACCATGCCATCTTTGGTCTGCCGGTATGCGTACTTCTTTCCTTCAAAGCTCTCGGTATAATTCTCCGCGCTCATCGTTTTACCTCATGTATTTCCATGCGCTTAAAGTTTTCACCAAGGCGCTTGTCAAACTGGGCAACAGCAATCTTCTTTGCCTCAGTTATATTCTCTGCATTTACAGCGATGTAGGAGGCATTGGTAATCCAAACCTCCAAGTCAAATCGCTTTGTCTCCTTATCACTCTTCATCTATCCTCTTTGATCCCTAGCAAACCTTCTTCTAGTAGGCTCAACTTGAACCTTAAAACCCCAGAAATTTGAAAATAACTGTTTTGAGGAAGCTTTTTGTTTCTACGCCAAGCTCGTACTGTAGATAAGGAAACGCCAAAATGTTCCGCGACAATCTCTATACCAACCCATTTTTCTAGTTCATTCATGATCAGAAATGAGGAGGTCGGCGCTTGAATTGTTACTGCAAGGGCGCTCTAAGACAAATTTAACCATGCCGCAATCCGTATATATCACAGGCATATCAGGGCGATCATCCTCAAACCAAGCAAGGTCAAGCTGTTTAACGAGATAATCGTTCTCCTCTTCACCTCGAATGCCAAACACAAGACTGCTTCTTCGGGCGATAAATAACAGCCTCAAGTCCTCTGGTGACAGGTGATTGCATAGGTCATCAATGTTTTTGCATTCAGAGAAGCGCCTTGATTCTAGCGAATGAAGACGATCCATAGTTTCATCGACTAGCTCATCTCCCTCATGGACAACGGCTTGAAGGACGCTGATCTCGTCATCCTTTTTGTCAATATCTTTCTGATGCTGTATCTCTATGTCTTGTACAGACTTTCGATGATTGTAGTTAAGTAGCTCAATGGTTTCTTGAAGCTGATCAATCATCTGATTCTTTGTCGTGTAATACTTATTCGTTGACTTCGCTTCCGTCGTCGTCGCCTTCGTCGTCGTCACTTTCTTTTTTCCAGCCATGATAATATTCCTTGTTGCGTGTAAAATTTTCTATCCAAGCGAGGGGATCTATGCCTTCCATAGCCCACCATCGCTGTTCGTTCCCATGCTTATGCAAGTGTCTGTGGTGATCATCACAAAGCGGGACAGCATCCTGATCCCCGCTTCGCCTCATGCCACGCAGCCCATCCTTTTCTACAAAGGTTAGGTGGTGCGCCTGTGCTGGCCTGTAACAAACCAAGCAGCCATGATCCCTAACAAGCTGTAAGTGCTTACGACTTCTTAGTTTTTTTGCCCACGATTTTGATTCCAAAATCTTTCACCAATGCATTGCCAGTTTCTAGTAGTGCCTCAAGATCATTAACCAACTCTAAGGAGTTGTTTAAACGATCATCAATAGTCGTCAGAAGTTCTTCATCTTCTATCGGCTTTGACTCTCTCAGCTTCATTATCGTCACATCAATCTTGGCAAGCTCCAACCGACTACGCCTTTCGGCTTGCTGGCTGTCGTCCAACCTAGACTCAATGTCCATCACATATGATTTAGTTTTACTCATAGCTACAGACCAAAATCATCATCACTAAAAGGACTAGCCTCTTGGGTAACAACCTTCTCCACAGCAGCCTTAGCCGTAGCATTCTTCGGCTTCAGAGTTACCCTGAGAAATGTAGCGCCACCATTTGCTGGCTCCTTCTTCGTTATGTCAAGGTAGTAGTCGGTGCCTTCAACTAATATGTCGCCACGAAAATCGGCGTGCCAATCTTCAATCTTCTTGTCGTTCTTGAATGCCGCGCCTTGTAAATCTTTTCTTTCAAATGCCATTAGAATGGAACTCCTTTTTCTTTATTTTCATTACTTGTTATCTGTTGAATACGCTCCTGCACCTTTTCCTTGAACGGTTCAAAGTCTGGGCGCTCTGCGTACTTAGTTTTTATTGGCGCGTAGTATTCGTCAATCACTACCTTCGCCTCTTCTGCCGTAACGCAGCCAGCGAGATTGTCTATGACCACATTTGCGTCTGACTTAAAAGCCTGTGATGCAATTGCAGCATCTTCAGTCACTGCTAGGGGCGCGGGAGACGCTGCCTTTGCTTCTGCCTTTTTTGCTGGCGGCACCGCTTTCGGCTTGGCCTCTACGGGTGCTGCCTGTTTCTTGCCAGACGATCCGGTTTTTTCGTTGATGGCGTAGTCCACTTCATCAAAGCTGGCATATTCACCACCGCCCAAGCCAGCCGCAGCCAATGCGCGACCTATCGCTGATGTAGCGCAGTTCTCTGTGGCAGACTTCTTATTCACAGGGCCATCATCACGATGCTCTTCAGCCCAATCATTGCTGATCAAGTGCCAAACATCACCTTCTCTGATGTGAACTTGTGCCTCAATCAAAACCCTATTGGCAGTCGAGGCATGGATCTTTGTTGTGATCCTGCCCTTATCTCCATAGGCTTTGCGGAAAGCAACAACCCGTGTCGTAACCTGTGCGTACAACTTCCCCTTGATTCCAACCTTGTCCGAGTCGGGAAGGTTTTCCATATGGGTAATTGCTTGCAGCAATTTGTTCTCACTCAACTTCTTCTCCTTGTTTAAACGCTGCGAATTGGTCGCAGTAATCAGACACATCGCAGAACTGCTCGCATCGTAGAGGTGATCCTCTTCGGTGGTCTACTCTGTGTTTGTCTGCGTCCTTCTGCGCCGAGATAAATGTCTCAGCTTCTACCATCGAATCGAACACACGCACTGCGCGTACTCTCTTCTCCTTCATCACGGCAAACTTCTCATCTCTGAGCCAGCGCTCATCATCTGTGCAATCAGGTAGATTGCCAGCGATGGCCTGTTGGTGTGCCGTAATTCGTTCCTTCACAAAAGCTTCGGTCTTAGCTATAGGCCAAAGCTCAATGTCTTGAATCCATATGTCATGTTGCGGGTAGTCAGGCTTGCGCAAAGCGTCATGCTTATTCCAATCCTTGATGAAGTTTATTATCTGCAACCCACTTACTTCGATGCCGTTCTTGTGCGCAATGTAAGCGTATATATTCAGTTGCTTTTCATCACTGTCGTTGTGCATCACGCCATAAACTTTGCGCGTCTTGTAGTCCTGTAAGATCCGTGAGCCGTCCGGTTGAACGTGTTGTACGTCTATTGCACCTGACAGCTTTACGCCGTCCACAGAGCAGTACAGGCGCTCCTCGGTGATAAAGTCAGGGTGCTTTGAGTTCTCTAGGATCGAGTGAACCGCTGTGCCAAACAAAGTCCACAGGTTTGAGGACACATCTCTGAACATGATGTTGTTAGGGTCGTCAAACAGGACAGCCATTCTTGGTGGACGCAATAGCCCAGTAGCAGAGAACGAAGCATCGCCCTTGCTGTAACTGTCTCTTGTCAAGGCCGCAGCCAGTGGAGCGGGTAGCCCCAACTTATTTGTGTAGTTCACTTGTGTTACCATGTTGCGAAAGGTATGGGTAACGATTGGAACACATGAATAAAAGATCTGTCAAGAAAATAATTTACGGAACCGCACAATCCAAATCAAATAGCCGTAGATTGGTGACGTTTGGAGGTAAGCCGCGCTTCATCAAAAGTAAATCTGCGTTGCAGTTTGAGAGTGATGTGAAGGCTCAAGTGTTTCAACTGGATCAGATGCTGGAGGGAGATCTGTCCTTCCACGCAGACATCTACTACCCATCAAGACGACAGGATCTTGATCCCAGTATCCTGCTTGATGCCCTACAGGGCTTGCTTTACGAGAACGACAGGCAGTTTAAACAGATTAGTTCGTGTAGATTTCTAGACAAAGTAAACCCCAGAGCGGAGGTCTGGATCAAAGAGATAGAGCATGATGAGTGTGGCCCACCAGAGGTATAGGTGAGTCCTCTGATGGGCCGTCCTTCGCAACAAAGGAGTCAAGGTGGGCTTGACAAGGCGGATGATGATATGTTTTTTTAAGAAAAGCAAGCAATGCGCAAGGGGGTAAGACCGCAATGGCGCAATATAAATTCGCGGTAATGTCCACGCTCGGCTCCGCCCGATCTGACACTCTCTTCCCATCACTCTCTCAATGAGGGGGGTTGGGGGGAGCGTCCTTCTCTCACCACCCGATCTAACTTATCGCAACAAGGAGATCACATGAGGCCAGTATACGAAACAGGCGCAGACAAAACGCGAGAAAGAAAACTCGCAAACGAAATGGCACTCCTCTGGGAAGTGGCAGCAAAAGAAAACCCAAAGATGTATCCGATAGATTTTTGTTTTGTTAATGGCAAAAAAGAAGTCGTTGGATTTGCGGAAATTAAAACGCGAACACATCCGTTTGGGACGTTTCAAACATATATTTTAAGTGTACACAAAGTGGCTGATGCGAAATCTCTTGCGTCAGCGACAGGGAAAAGTGTACTGTTAGTTGTACAGTGGTCGTGTGGGACGATTGCTTATTTGGATCTAGACTGCCAGCCCGATAGGGTTGAGTGGGGCGGTAGATCCGACAGAGGAGACGGGCAAGACATGGAACCCGTCAATCATTACACGATGGAAAGATTTACAATCGCAACAGCAACAAAGGAAAAAGAAAATGAGCTTCGCATTTGATGGCAACACAATCAAGCTGAACGAAAAAGACTATGAGCGCTGGAAGAAAGCGTACAAAAACATCCTCAACCTCGACGCAATCCTGCAATCGAGAGATGATTGGCTCACCTACGATGCCGAGGTAAGAACGCAAGAGCGTTGGTATCTCAGCACCTCTGCGTACCTTGCCAAGCAAGACGCAAAAGCTGCACAGGAAAACAGAACAGACATGGCGGGGCGCAAGCTGACCCGTGAAGGTCACGTTCAATTCAAGACTCACCCGTAATGGGTTTCTACGAGGACATGGCAAGCCACGGGTTTGTCGCAAACACCTTGAACGATGGGCAAACAAAAATGCTTTGCCCTAAGTGCAGCAACACACGCAACAAAAACAAAAACGAACATTGTCTTTCGATGGCTATTGATATTGGTGGTGCGCAATGGCGTTGTCATCACTGTGATTGGGAAGGCAATGAGTGGAGAAACAGCATGATCAGTCCGTTTAAACAGGTAGTTAATAAGAAATCACCGAAGATCCCCGCTCTTGATGAGTTGAGTGACGGGGTAAAGACTTGGTTTGAGAAGAGGGGGATTGGGGAAAGGGTGCTTTGTTTGGCTGGGGTTGAGTCGGGCGATGCGTATGTCAGTGGAGAAAAGCAGAGAGCGATTGCGTTTGTGCATAGAGACAGGGATGGAAAGACCATCAACGTAAAGTTTCGGACGGTAGACAAGCAGTTTAGCCAGATCAAGGACGGGCATCGACTGCCCTATCTGTGGAATCTGGTGGACACTGATGCTGACACGCTCATCATAACTGAGGGCGAAGTGGATGCGCTTACCTGCATGGAGGCTGGGTACACCAACGTCATCAGCGTACCTGATGGAGCAAGTGACAAGAAGATCCCTTGGATTGATGAGTTGAATGGTGATCTGGCTGGGTTCAAAAGAATTATGTTGTTGACAGATGGTGATGCGGTAGGCGTTGTCATGCGCAACGAGTTGGCTAGGAGGTTGGGTAGGCACAGATGCTGGAGGGTTGAGTGGCCTGATGGGTGCAAAGATCCGAATGATGTGCTTGTCCAACACGGCAAGGAAAAGCTACAAGAGTTGGTGAAGGGCGCAGAGCCTTGGCCTTTGAAGGCGCTGCATGAGACACGCGCATACGCTGACGATGCATTCGCGCTGCTCAATGGACAAGTGAAGAAAGGTATCTCGACAGGGATCGTGGCAATGGATTGGAATTATCGGGTCAGACCCGGCGAGTTAAACATAATCTCCGGCGCTCCGGGCGTGGGCAAGTCCGAGTTCATGGATCAGATCTGTTTAAACCTAGCGAAGAATGAAGATTGGAGGTTCGCTGTCTGTTCGTTTGAGAATCCTGTGGATGAACACATCAATAAGTTGGCGGCTAAGTTCATTGGCAAGCCAGCGTGGGACAGCAGCAACGGCAACAAGATGAACGAAGAGGAGTGGACTCAAGCAGTGTCGTTCATCTCTGACCATTACTACTGGATACGCTCAGACGATGAAGCCCCGACAGTTGATTGGTGTCTAGAGAATGCGACTGCGTGTGTGCAGAGATACCCTAACGTGCGTGGGTTGATCCTTGATCCTTACAATGAGTTTGAACACAAACGTCCTAGCGGTTGGACTGAGACTGAATATGTTTCAAAAATGTTAGCAACATTGAAGCGATGGGCAGCAGCTAACGAGTGCGCGATCTTCTTGGTCGCACACCCAGCAAAGCTTAGGCGTAATCAAGACGGAACATTCCCAGTGCCAGAGCCATACGACATAGCGGGATCAGCAAATTTTTACAACAAGGCGGATAATATTTTGATTGTGGAAAGGGATTTCACGGAGGGGTCGGACGACATACGGGTTCATGTGAAGAAGATAAGGTTTAAACAGAGCGGGAAGGTTGGATGTGTCGAACTCAAATACGACTATCGGGACGGGACTTACCGCTCACCTGTGAGGATGAGTGGTTGAGATGAAGTTTATTCAAGCGATTCGTGCGCAAGAAAAAGTTGAAGAGATGTTTAAGCCGAAGGCTATTGGGGTTCCCCTCAACAGCAAGCAGGAGATAGATGACCATCAGGTCAAAGTTATTAGGGAGATGTTGTCTCAGAACAAGAAGATGGCGCACATTGCGAGGGAGGTAGGACTCAAGCCGAATACGATTTACAATTTTGTAAACCGTAGCGGCTTGTTTGATAGGAAGTTTAAGACTCTTCGTTAATGAACTGTCGAGGGAACTGGCTCTTGAATATCTCATTAGCCATATCCTCCGAGTAAGATGGGTCGCCATATGACGACCTCTCCTCACTGTTTAAACGATACCACTCAACAAAGTTCTGGCTTCGTGATAGTTGATGATTCCACTCGAAAAAAAACTCTGAGTCACCCATTTCATTCTCCTAATATTTTTTCTATCTCTCTAATTGCTTGGCTTCTACTCTCTTGAGACTGCAAGATCCCAACCTTATCGTCAACAAAGTCTTTATCGCCAAGGCGATTGATTGCTTGCTCGACATCGGCTTCCATGCGCCACTTAATTGCAAACACATACTGCCTACTGACATCTTCGCGCAAGGCTATAGCCGACATGACCTCGCTGTTGCGTATGGATTCCATGATGCGCTGAGTCTTTTCATTCTTGCCACGGCGACTGTGCTTCTGAAGCAAGTGCCTGTACTCATCAACTCCGATGGTTGCTCGGACGTATTCCCGAACACTGCTGATGGTAGCCCCTGTCATTTCGGAAATCTCTTTGAGAGTGCTTCCGCCACGGCGCATATGCACCGCAGCTTCAATCCAACTTGGGTTATCTTTCCATTTGCCAGCCATTAGTAGTCCTCCGGCATCAGCATAGTCATGATTTCATGACCAGCATCCATGATCAGGTACACCTTGAGATCTTCCCGATCCGACACCTTGTATACACCCATCACCATCGACTTGTACTTCAGAGACTGAAGGTTTGATTCGTAATCTTCGGCGCAGACAGTACCGAAATCCTTATCTGCAAAGCGCCCAACACTCTCGGCTATGAACTTGTTTAAACGATCTGGACTCTCGAAGTGCTGGAGCAATTGGTCTTCACAGTTACCTGTCAAAGCGAAATTCTTGACGCTACCAATCACATCGTCGTTTGCGTTGGTCACGATGACCCTATCATCGTCAGTGACCTGCTCTTCTGATGTGCCACTGATGATCACATTTCCATTCATGTCTACAACATCACCCATTACTTTGTCTCCTCAGATTTAGATTGCATCTCTGCGATTAGCCCGTCCACCATGTCAGCTACAGACACCATGCCATCACGCTTACGCAGCTTCTTTGTCTCTGCCTTGATCATCTTGATGATCTTGTCTTCGCCCAAGTTGCTTGCAATTTCTTTTAGTTCGTTCAGCTTCATGTTACTTCTCCAAATATTTTGAGGCGCAGACGGCATCCCGACTGCATTGATCTTTGAAATCCATATCACTTCCGACTAGGAAGAGCGTAAGGATTATGGCAATCAGGGCGGTGTTCCTAATGGATGTGTGGGAAAGCATGACTGAGTTCCTCCTGCTCTTGTTTCACACGGGCTATCTCAAGACGTATGAGATTGTTTTCAACTCGGAACATTACCTGCCAAAGAATCCTAGCCTTCAGATCTTCTGGCAATTGTACGGTGGCAAGGGTTGAGAGCGTCTCTCTGATCAACTCTGAGTGCGCAGCTTTCTGTGCCATAGGGTCGTGGTTGAGTACTCTTAGTACTGCGTCCGATTCCTTGTCCACTTGGTCGATCATGGTGTTAACGCTCGCCAATAATTCGTCCATAGAGTTTTTATCGTTCATGCTCTTAACCTCTTCGTCAATTCTGTTAACACTTGTTGCAAGTGATATAATTTAATTTCAACCCAGCCACTCCCCATAGGGGTGACGGTCAACTCCCCGTCCTCCCATCGCTCAAGGTGATGCGTTCCATCCTTGGTGAAAACCCTAGCCTCGATAGCTGCTGACTCAATCACTGCGTTTAAACGTGACTGAGTTGTCTTGGTGTGGTAGCCATGATTGCTGATCCAAAGCTCGCCTGTCTCTGGGTTACGCCAAGCAATGGCGTTACCTCTGAGCAGCAGCAATCCTTCGATTGATCTTGTGTTGCTTTGGCTTGCGTTGTAGCCACGAACAAACTTGCTCACCACGTTCTGTTCTAATGCGTTCATTCCTCTTCTCCCCAACACTCAGTCCACTCTTCATCAGTCATCCCTGAGATCAGGAACTCACGCTCTACTGCGTTCAGTTGAGGCATCACATCTTGGATGAGCGCCCCGCCCTCCCACTTGAGCTTTTGCTCTGCGGTGATTTCGAGATCCATTGTGTTCATCTTGCCACTGAACAGTGACTTAATAATTAACTGCATAGCAGTCTCCTTCGTTGCGTTTAAACATTCATAGATTGCTGTTCAAGTCCCCGCCATTCATTGCTGCGATTGCTCGATCAATATCATCCACCAAGCCCTGAGCCATACTGTTTCCCGTGGTAATCAACTCGTTTGTTTTGATGTTGACTTGATCATCTTCCGCAATCCCTTTGGCTATAAGCTTCAGCCCTACAGCCTTCGTTGATGCGTCCACTAACGCTGCTCGTAATACTTTTATCTGCTGATCTATACTCATTAGCCAGCTCTCCATTTGCCAGAAACAAAGTCAGGTAAAGATCTTACGTTCAGCACTTCAAAGTGTATCGGGTCAAAGCCCCACCTATCGGCTAGTTGGGTGTGGATTTTCGCATAGTGCTTTTGCACCTCAAGGTCAAAGCCATCGGTGTCAACGCCCGAACCCTTTCCGCTGTCACCGTGTTCAGCCCTATACCAGATTTCATGAAGAATCCTTGCTCTGGCAGCATCCAATGGTGTTTCGTTATTTTTGTTACGCATTTCGTATCTCCTGAAAAATTGTTTAAGTGGCTTGTCTCATCAGTGTGCCGGTAGCCAGCCGACACAGACCGCCAAAGGCGGTTTCGACTACGTTTCTAGGGTTTCACCGAACTCAATCTTCCACCTCTACATAACCTTCAAGCTCTCGTTTAAACACCTCAACCAAGTTCTCGTAATCACCTGACTTCATGTCTCTAACGATGCGGTTGGGGTTGCGATCTATCTCTTCGCAGATCTTGTGCACCATGCCGATCAATACAAATGCGTTTCCATCGGGGCCGCTTAGGTCTACATATCTCATTGTTCTACTTCCTTGTTGCGAGTTACTAACGTACTACCATTCTAACTTACTGTCAACACTCTTTGTTAACTGATTGGTTGACACTGTTTAAACATTGTTGGCTATCACTATGGCTGTTGTCCCCAACATCAGGAACAACCCAACTCCCACGATGGGGTACATCCCTGCACCCATCGCCATGATCGTCACGATTGCCGAGCATATGACCACAACAATCCCAAGGATCACCATCACTAGATCATTCATCTTCTTCGTCCTCCTTTGCTCTGCGCTCTACACACCAGCAGCAATAGTTTTCGCTCTCATTCCAATTCAGCACACAGTCACAATCTTGACAGTGTTCGTGTTCCTCGGCTGCTTCATCGCAGTTGCAAACTTCCGCCATCACTTGTCCTCCACGCTGATCAATGGTGTCTTTGTGTTCAAACGCTGCCTCAAGCCACGGGTAAGTATGTATCCAGCCCACTGTGATGAGCCAATCGTCGGGTGTTCCAACATTATCTTTTGAGTAAATCACATCTTCCCCATCGAAAAGGATGGCAGCAATTTCCTTATCGAGATTGTGATCACCTGCCAATCTTGGTGTGATGAGCGGGACGTTTGCAAAGTCATCACAAAATCGTACATACGCCTCGATATGATGCTTGTTAGGCCAGCCCTCTGGTAGAGGCTCATCTAGGTTGTCGTCCTGCCACCAGCGTTTCATTGCAGCTACGTCCAGTTCGACTGTGGTATTCACAGTCATCCTCACATCACGCTCAAAACTTAATTCAACTTCCATCTTTCAACTCCTGTTGTTGTGTTTAAACATTTCTATAGATGCTGTCGCCATACATCTCGGTGTGCCTGTCTTTCAGAATTGAACCCTTCAAAGGTCGTGAGTAAATGTATTCGCCGTTGTAATCACTCTCTATGGTCGCCCTAAAAGTAACCCGATCACCTCTTTCCATCTCTTGCATATTGAAGGGTAAGCTGCCTTGGAAGACATTGCCTTCAGCATCTTTCAACCTCAAGGTTTTGGTGGAGGGTTCAGTAAGGTATCCAACCTTAACGACTTCGCCTGTTATTGAGTATCTCGAACCCACTGCTAAATATTTTTCAGTTTCCATCTCTTGAATCCTTGTTGCCATTGAATAAATGCCGAGGCTTTAGAGGTCGCATCTCTGTCGCTTACCCTTGGTCGGACTTCCCAAGGCGCACTCCACATCAGTCGCCGTACCCATAGTCCGCTCCTCATGTGAAGTGAAGTGCGGCGGCGGGTTTACATACTTCAAGGCTGTTGCCTCCTGTTGTTGCGTTTAAACATTGTTATTCGGTTGTGACTGTGATCGGAGCGTCGTCCTCTTTTTGTAGGTCTAACGCTGCTTGGACTGCTTTGGCCCAAAGGCCAGAGAAGATGTGTTGTTTTACGTCACGATCTTTACCTTGTATTGCGATTGTGTAATGAACGTAAACACTTCCCATTGCTTCGTGAATTTCATCATCCACGATTTCGATTGTGTAACTTGCGTTGGTCATTCGACCTCCTGTTGTTGCGTTTAAACAGATGCTGACTGCATCGCAATGCCCACTCATAGGGTGAGCATTACGCTGGGGTCATGCTACGCAGCCTCGGTGTAGGCTGCGCTCTCCTGCCAGTGTCCTTGCACTGTCGCAATTGCTTTGTCCATGTCGCCGTACCCCTTGTCGCCGTACATTGGCGGGATGTACATCGCATCGCTCGGCACATCCTTCATGTTCACAACACCGCCGTATCCTGATACATCCTTTGGATAGTTGTGCTCCATTATGCGAAAGCAAACTCTTCGTAAGAAGCTTGGGTGTGCCATTGCAAACGAGATCCTGTCGAGATCTAGCACTTCGTCAGCACGTTTCACGGTGATGTTGATCTCTTGTCGATCATATGCCGCCGGTCTTGTGTCGCTGTGTTTTGTGGCAATTAGCTCCACACGTTGCCCAGCCCTCTCGATCTGGTCGATCAGAGCCACAATCGCTGCACCTCGGCGGGTCATTGCCTCCGCCGTGGTGAAGTGTGTTGCTCCAGCATCGACGTAGATTCTCACAATCGGCAAGGGCGTTACGTCCTCATCGTCCATAAACATCATATGCATTGGCGCTCCAGCAGCGTAGCTTGGGACGCAAACTCGCTGCCCTGCCATGCCATACTCCCAATCAGGACGTTTAAACATTGCCTGTTTTGCAGTCGCAAAGTCTACGTCAGCACTCATTGCCTCGCGCCCTTCGTCCCAGCCATTGATTGCAAAGCCAAGGGCTTCTTCAAACGACTCGCTGCCGGTGAATGCTGCATCGCCGCTGATTGACTGTGGCCTACGCCATCCTTCGTTGGGCGGCTTTGCCATGTCTGCTATGCATTCGTCCCATGTTGCGTTGTATGTCACTGTGCTCATTACGCTACCCTCAGTTGATCGGCTACGTCATTGCCGATGTCGTCC
>Ga0209535_1001713_pt1 | contig 14668 bp, 9 predicted proteins | sample LinPmetageLP28_FD_184041 | JGI IMG/M metagenome (GOLD analysis project Ga0209535, IMG submission 184041) | Marine viral communities from the Pacific Ocean - LP-28 (SPAdes) (version 2) | ecosystem: Environmental > Aquatic > Marine > Oceanic | place: Pacific Ocean | collected 2009-08-22 | reverse complement strand
TTCAAAGTTAAAATTAAGAATAAATAAAAACAAATAAAAGATAAAACATGAGTTTTCAAAACAACGCTCCAAAAGGAGCTTTTCCTCCATCACTTTTGCCTCACGGTACTCAGTCGACGTTAGCGTCTAATTACTTGAGTTTTGACGGCACTGACGGTGGAAACTTTGCACAACAATATCTACCTGAGCTTTACGAAGCAGAAGTAGAAAGATACGGAAACCGAACTTTAGGTGGTTTCTTGAGAATGGTAGGCGCTGAAATGCCTATGACATCTGATCAGGTGATTTGGTCTGAACAAAATAGATTACACGTTTCTTACGAAGGTTGTACTACCTTAGCACTTAGCGGTAATATTTCTTCAATATCAGTTCCTTTAGAAGATAATAAAACTAACACAATAAAAGTAGGTAATACAATAGTTGTTTCTACTGGATTAACTACTGTTAAAGGTAGAGTTCTTTCAGTGGGAGCTCCTACCGGAAGTGCTGGATCAAAGCTGTCAACTGTTACTTTTAATACTTACAAAGTTTTAAACACAGAAGCAGGAGGAATACCTTCAAGTACAGTTGTTAAAATGTTTGTATACGGTTCTGAATTCGCCAAAGGTTCTGGTGGTGGTGTTGGAGACTATCAAGACATGGATAGCATTCAGCCAACTTTAACACAATTTTCTAACAAGCCAATTATCTTAAGGGATAAGTTTCAAGTATCAGGTTCTGACACTGCTCAAATTGGTTGGGTAGAAGTTGCTACTGAAGATGGAACAAATGGATACTTATGGTACTTAAAGTCTGAGTCTGAAACAAGATTAAGATTTGAAGATTACCTAGAAATGTCTATGGTTGAAGCTGAAAACAATGGATCTGGTAGTGTTACACTAGGTTTAGGCACACCTGCTAATGACGAAAACGGACCTGGGTCTGAAGGTTTATTTGCTGCTATTGAAAAAAGAGGAAACATTTATAATGATTTCGCTGGCGCTGCTGCTCCTGGTTCAGGTGCTTTAGGGGATTTTGATAATATCTTAAAACAACTAGATACTCAAGGTGCTATTGAAGAAAACATGTTATTCTTATCTAGAGCTACTGCTCTTGATTTTGATGATATGATTGCTGCTCAAGCTGGTGGAGGTTTTGCTTCTACTCAGTCTGCTTCTTATGGTCTTTTTGACAACGAAGCTGATATGGCAATGAATTTTGGATTTTCAGGATTTAGAAGAGGTTCTTATGATTTTTATAAGACTGACTGGAAATATCTAAATGACTTTTCAACAAGAGGATTAATCGGAGATATTGACGGTGTAATGATTCCAGCTGGAACATCAACTGTTTATGATCAAAGTTTAGGATCAAATATTAGACGACCTTTTTTACACGTGAGATATAGAGCTTCTCAAGCTGATGACCGTAGAATGAAGACATGGGTTACTGGATCCGTTGGAGGTGCTTACACTTCTGATTTAGATGCAATGACTGTGAATTTCTTATCTGAAAGATGTTTAGTTACACAAGCTGCTAATAACTTCGTGTTATTTAAGTCAACTATATAATTATAAACATTTAAAAATATAAAGATATGAAATGGTTAAAATTTAACAAAGCGTCAGGATATGATTTAATTCCTATCGATGACGTAATATACGTAAAAGGATATGATCGTGTTGATTCTACAACAACTGATGCTTATGTAGAAGTTGTACACATGGCTGCAGGTAAAACTGCAGGCACATTAATCGCTAACAAAGTTATTGCTAGTGGATTTGATGATGGCGATGGTGCTGTTGAGCTACAAGATGCAGTTAATGCTGCTATTGTTTCTACTTTGAAAAAAGGAACTGATTTCGTAGAGGCTGAAGACGTAATTTTACCTGTTGGTAAAATCGTTACAAGTGCTGCGGCAGGTGAGTACACTATATCTTAGTAGACTAAAATATAAGATCCCGCTTCGGCGGGGTCTTTATTAATTATTATATTATATTATATTATGGAAACAAAAGAAAAAAAAGCTTCAGCTAAAGCTGTGGCAAAAAAAGATACATGGGAGTTAAAAGATAGGTATTATCATTTAGTAAATGGCCAATCGCCTTTAACAACTAGACTAAACTCAAGACACTCTGCAAGAAAACCTTTAATGTGGTTTGATGAAGAGAAAGGACATAGTAGAGAACTTAGATATGCTACCAATATGAAAAGTCCATTTATGGACGAACAAAAAGGCACAGCAACACTAGGTCATATCGTTTTTGAAAATGGTGTTTTAATGGTACCTAAGCAAAATCAACCTTTACAAAAGTTACTTTCATTATATCATCCAAATAAAGGTGGTTTATATTCTGAAAGAGATGAAGTAATTGAAGCTGGTAATGAACTAGATAATCTTGAATTACAAGTTGAAGCAATGGCTATGGCAATGAACATGGATGTAGACAAAGCTGAGGCTATATTGAGAGTTGAGTTAGGTTCTAAAGTATCTTCTATGAGTTCTAAGGAGCTTAAAAGAGATTTACTACTATTTGCTAAGAGCGATCCAATAATGTTCTTAGATTTAGTTAATGATGAAAACGTTGAACTTAGAAACTTTGGTATACGAGCTACTGAGGCTGGTATTATAAGTTTAGCGCAAGATCAAAGAACTTTTACTTGGGCTAGTAATGGCCGTAAATTAATGAATGTTCCTTTTGATGAAAACCCTTATTCAGCAATGGCTGCGTGGTTTAAAACAGATGAAGGAGTTGAAGTTTACAAGTCTATAGAGAAAAAGTTCAAATAACAAGTGATTATAATTAAGTGGAGCTGCGTGAGTAGCTCCCTTTATTTTAAAAATATTTAAAATGGCAATAAACGTAGATACTGTATATAAAACTGTATTACTTATTTTAAACAAAGAACAAAGGGGTTATATGACTCCTGATGAGTTTAATAAAATAGGTACTCAAGTTCAAAGAGAACTCTTTGAAAAGTGTTTTGAGGATTTGAATCAACAAGTTCGTGTTCCTCAAACAGATATGGACTATGCGGATAGAGTTGCTGCCACTGATGAAAAAATTGCAGAATTTAAAACTGAAAGTAATCAATTAATAGCTGAAAAAGCTATAGGTGTTACAAACCCAACATCTAACACATTCACAGTTCCTTCTGAACTGTATAAGCTAGGTTCAGTTACTTATGAACCAAGTTCTAATATCTACCCTGAAATACAGAGGCTAGGTAGATCTGAGTTTTACAATATAAGAAAAGCTCCACTAACAACACCAACAAAAGATTTTCCCGTATACTTATACGAAGATAACAAATGTATAATCTATCCTAAAGATATTACTAATGTTGATGATATTAAAATGCAGTATGTTAAAAAACCAAACGATATTAGATGGGGTTATTATGTAGGCTCTCAAGGTCAATACATATTTGACACAAATCCTTTTGTAGAAACAGGTTTGCCAAAACAACCTAATTGGCTTTTAAATAGTTTATTAGATAATTTTATAACAGAACCCCAAACTTCTTCTGAGTCAATAACATATACTGGACTAACTACATCGAGCAGTGGAATAACATATGTTGGTAACGGATCTGGATTAGTTTTTGATATGACTATAGATGCTACTGGAGTAATATCTGACCTAACAGTAACAAGTCCTGGTTTGGGATATGCTGTTGGCGATAGCATTACTATATCATTTACTACTTATCAAATACCAGTTCCAAACCCAGGCCCAGGAAGAGATGCTTTAATACAGTTTCAGCAAAATACTTTGTATCCTGGTACAACTTTTGGTAACATTGAATTTGGATTACATACTTCTGAACAAACAGAAGCTATATTAAATATACTACTATACGCTGGCATAGTTATAAGAGATCCACAGATAGTGCAAGCTGCTCAAAGTGAATTACAGCAAGATAAACAAAACGAAAAATCTTAATAAATGGGACTAATAACAGAAACTAATGCCCAGTATTACGCTGGTCAACAAATTTTTCCTGCATTAACGAGCGCAGTTAGTGCTAATTTTACATGCACTTTTAATGAGGACGTGGTTAGCGCTTTTAATATTTTAGGAACTCAAATTTCTGCAGCTTCTAATTATACTATATATATTGATGATGTTGCACAACCAGAAAATTTATCTTACATATCAGATCCATTAACGAATACTATAACCTTAAGAGGTGTAAATACTTTTTCGCTAACTCCAGTCATTGCAGGTACTGGTTATGTTATAGGTGATATTATGCCTCTAGCTGGAGGCACTGGAACTAACGCTACTGTTGAAATAACATCTACTACTGGAGAAGCTACAATAGTAAACCCAGGATCTGGATATGTTAATGGAGAAACAGTAAATACAGTTAGCCCAAGTGGTGGAACTGATGCTACTTACTCTTATGATATTACTCAAGTACTTTACAGCGGAACTGTTTATGTGCAGCTAAAGCAATCAGCTAGAAATAATAATAACGGAAGTTATGAATATATAAGCTTAAATGATATTATAAACAACTTTATAGTTGCTTACATAGGTGTTGGTAAATTAATACCAAGCGTTAAAAGAACTGACCTAATGTTTCATGCAAAAAGAGGTTTGCAAGAATTTAGCTATGATACATTAAGAAGTATTAAGTCTCAAGAACTTACAATTCCACCAAGTCTATCATTGACACTTCCACAAGACTATGTTAACTACGTTAAATTATCTTGGGTTGATAAAGCAGGTGTTAAGCATATAATATACCCCACTACATTAACTTCTAACCCCACTGAATTACCTATACAGGATAATAGCGGAGAAATAACTCAAAATAAATTTGGTGGCAATAACGAAGCTACACAGTCTCAAATAAATCAAAGATGGAGTTCAAACAACCCTTCTGATACAACAGGTCAGATAACAGATGCGGTATTTCAAAATGCAGACGTATATGGTTTAAGCTTTGATAAAATAGCTTATGGACAAAGATATGGCTTAGAACCTGAGGTTTCTCAAAAGAACGGTTGGTTTACAATAAATGAAAGAACAGGGTCTTTTAACTTTTCAAGTGGTTTAAATGGTAGATTAATAATACTAGAATATATATCAGATGGTTTGGCTTACGATGAAGATACTAGAATTCCTAAAATGGCAGAGCAAGCTATGTACATGCATATTGCATATAGTATTCTATCTGGCAGAATAAACATACCTGAATATATTGTTAATAGATTTAAGAAAGACAGGTCTAGCGCTCTTAGAAATGCTAAAATAAGATTATCTAATATAAAATTAGAGGAATTCACTCAAGTCATGCGTGGTAAATCTAAATGGATTAAACATTAAATATGGCAGAAATTAAAAATACTTTTCTAAAGTCTAAAATGAACAAAGATTTAGACTCTAGAATAATAGGTAATGGAGAGTATAGAGACGCACAAAATGCAAGTGTTAGCGCATCAGAAGATGCTAGTGTAGGATCTTTAGAAAACATTAGAGGTAATCAACTTTTAAGTTTTTTTAATATAACAGATGTTAATATTGAAATTATTGGTCAATATTCAGATAACGCAAATAATAGAATGTTTTTCTTTTTGACTAACTATAGCGATTCGTCTATAGATACATTAAGTAATTCCACTCTACCTACAGCAAGCACCTTACCGCCAGTTGGACTAGTACCTGGAGGAGGTGATTATTATAGCTTCGATAGAGCTGCTTCCGCTCATTATATATGCTATTGTCAGCTACCTAACGTTAGAAGTTCATCTGAAATAAATTTATCAAATGTTCAATCAAGTATTTTAGTTTCTGGAAATTTTTTAAATTTTTCTAAAACGCACCCTATAGAAGGAATAAATATAATTGAAAATTTGCTATTCTGGACAGATAATAGAAATCAACCTAGAAAAATAAACATAGATACAGCTATAAACAGCTCTTGGGTTTCTACTACAGAGCCTGGTTATTATTATAATGAAGATCATATTTCAGTAGCTAAATACGCGCCTTATTCACCTATTTCTTTTGTTAAAAATTTTATTACAGGTGCTTATCAAAGCACTTTATTAAACGAGAAAGACGAGTGGTTACCACCGTTTTTTGCGGCTCCAGGCAATGTTAATAGTTCTACAACTCCTAATCAACTTCAATTTAATGACTCTCAGGGTAGCGCTGGAGTAAAAGCTGCTTCCCAATTAATAACTTTTTTAGGATTTTCATCTCCAGCACCTTGGGAAAATAACAATATTAGAGTTCAACCAGCTAATGACTCCGCTGCTGAATTTGCTTTTATACAAGCGATTAATACATCAAATTTTATACTTTTACAAGACAAAACTTCAACAACAATTGATAGTATTGCTAGTTTAGGTGGTTGGCCTAAGACTTTAGCTGGGGTGGCGTTTCCAGAAGTTTTTAACTTTTCAATGAAAAACCCTAATTATAATCCGGCATTTACTGGTGATAAAGGTTTTTTAGAAGATAAATTCCCTAGATTTAGTTATAGGTTTAAGTATGATGATAATGAGTATTCTTTAACGGCTCCTTTTTCTCAACACGCTTTTGTACCTAAACAATTTGGTTATTTTTTAACTGGAGATGCTGACAAAACTAAAGATTCTAGTATTGTTAAGTTTATGGAGAATCAAATAACTACAGCTGAATTGATTTTTGATTTACCATATGCGCCTAATGAAATGTTTGAAAAGCTAAAAGTAAAAGAACTACAATTGCTTTATAAATCTTCTGATGATCAAAATGTAAAAATAATACAAGAAATAGATTTACAAAATGACAACTTACTGCTAGGTTGCCCTAAAACTTATTCTGTTGTAGATGGAGGGTCATCACAAACTAATGGCTATTACAAGCAAGTACCTTTAACAGGTGGTACAGGAACTGGAGCTTTAATGGATGCTAGAATACAAGGAGGAGTTTTAATTAGTACATCAATATCTGGTGTTCCAATTAGTCCAATACCAAATACTGGTTCTCTTTTAAAAGGTGCTATTCCAGCTTCAAATTGGACAAGTACTGCAACTAGTGCGACTGCAAATGTCACAGCTACAATAGGCCCAACTGGTACCAGTGCAGGTTCTTATACTCCGGGTAGTAAAAGATTTGCTTCTTTTGAAGTAACTACTGATAGTGCTGGGGGTGTTTCATCTGTGAAGGTTTTAAATGGAGGTGGTGGATATGCTTCTGGAAACGTTTTAGTATTTACATTAGGTGCAGATTTTGGTGGAATAGGATCTGGAACTATAACACTTACTATAAGTAAAAATATAATAGCTGGAGATATTAATGGACAGGGTTATAAAGTAGGTGATATACTAACTTTTGGTTCTTTAGGAAGTGGTGGTACTGGTGGCACAGTAAAAGTAGATTCATTGACCAATACTTTTCTATATAAGTATAATTCTGAAAAACCTATTAAAGTGTTAACCGACAAGGAGGTAACAAGAGTTAGTGATATAATACCAATGAGAGCTAAAACTCAAGAAGCTGTTGGTAATAGAATTGTTTATGGTAATTTCTTACAAAATAAATCAACCCCAGTTATTAATTATTCTTTAGATATACAGTCAAAAGGCGCAGGTACTAGTTTTACCGACATAGAATATAATAATAATACATTGAAACAAGGTAGATCTTATCAAGTAGGGATAGTATTATTAGATAGGTATGGTAGATCTTCTAATGTAATAATAAATAACAATAGCTCTTTGAATTCTACTATTTTTAGTAATTACACTAACGCTGGTACAGACCCACTTTCTTGGCTTGGAAACTCTTTAAGAGTTACTTTTGAAGATAGCATTTCTTCTACATTTTCACCTGAAGAAAATGGGTTTTATAGTGAAACAAATCCTCTTGGTTGGTATACTTACAAGGTTGTTGTGCAACAGCAAGAACAAGAATATTACAATGTTTATACACCTGGTGGTCTTAGTGGTAATATAATATATAATGAAAACGACGCAGATATCACTATAGGAACAGACGCTGCAACACAAGTACAAATAGAAGGTTTAAGATACTCTAATGAAAATGAAGTTTTTCAAATAGCTTTGTTTAATGACAATATAAATAAAATTCCTAGAGAATTAAAAGAAATAGGAGATACTGATGAGATTTTTTCATCTAACATATACTTATATAATAGAGTAAAAAATAATAATTTAAATACTGATTCAGGGGCTGGAGACGATCAAAATTTAAGTAATCAAAATGAGTTAGATAACACTTTAAAACAAGAAGTTAATACAGTAAAATCTTTTAAAGAACTAGGACAATGGACTTCCTATAAAAACGTAGATTTACATTATTTAAATATTAACCCTCAAGACGGGAGTTCTCAATTTTCGCTTAACACTTTCATATATCCAGGCGCTAAAGGTGATGTAGATCCTTTTTATCTAAAAAACAATCAAAATCCTCTTATAGCTACTATATCTACTAGTTCTCGAATGGGATTTACTAGTGATATACAAGAAAGTTTTGTTGTAGGAACTGGAGCGTCGGAAAGTGAAGAAGAATCTAAGTTTGCAAAATCTTTAATGGTTTTTGAAACAAAACCTTTTAAATCTAATTTAGAAATATATTATGAAACTTCTACTTCTGATCTTATAAGTAAATTAAATAAAGACATATCTGAAGATATTGACCCTTCTGGAGATACAGTATTAAATGATATTGATGATGTTAGTGTTACTAGTTGGTTAGAGTCTACAATTGCAGGTTCTTTTATAACTAATGAGTTTACAGCATTAAATTCTAATGGAGATCCATTAAGTGGTGCAGCTTCTCAAACTTTGCAAATAAGCATATTAAGTGTTGTAAGTTCTGTCGCTGGATCTTCACCAATAACTGGTATATTTGACGTCGAAGAAACTACTGCTCCTACAACACCTTCTACACCACCTGCTTTTAGAATAAAACTAAAATCTAATTTTGATGGTATACCATATAGTGGTACTTCCAATTCGCTTAATAGTTATTTTGTAACACTAGAGGCTAGCTCTGGAAATCAAAGTATTCAAAAAATAGTAACTTTAAAATTAGGAAATGTAGAACCAGAGATATATAGATTTCAAGGTATTGGTAATCAGACTGAAAGTTCCACCTATAAAAATCCAGGCGGGTATGATATACCTGTTCAGGCCTTATTACCTGGAGATGATATTTTAAATGACTTTTTAAGAGCTAACATGACTGGAGCTGGTGGATATCAAGCATTAAGCACGGCTGGATTTGCCGACAGAGACACAAGCTCTGGTGTAAACGAACCTTTTTATACGCAGGTAATGAATTGTGCTGCAATTTATAGTAGAGATCCATTTAATTTATTAAGTGGTGGATCTATTGATGGTAATGAAGTTCAAGAACTTGCATCCTCGGATGGTTATAATATTGGTTATGTATCTCATTTTTCAAATGGTTTTAGACCTTCAACAAACATACCTATAAAAGCAAATGATTATCTTCCTTCAGATTTTCAAAATATTACTCTTAAACAAAATGATGCTTTTTTTGAAGATCAAAATAGTATAGCTACCCCTGCCAAGCCGTTTTTAAAACCAAATGCAATGGTAGACGTGAACGCTGTTGTAGTGCAAGTTATAAGGTATAATGGCTATTACAATAATAACGGGTCATATGGAACATCACCACCTGACTTTTTTACTACATTCGTACCAAGGGGCTGGTACACAGGTGTTAATGATCCACTTGCTCAACTTAACTCCGGAAGTGATCTAAACCCTAGAGATGTAACAGAAGATTTTAGATTTGAAACTACAACAATAACTAAGAATATAGGTTCTTCACCAGTAACTAGTAAAAATATTCAAATTCTAAAATACCAACCATTTAGAAATTCATATGATGGTTGGCATGGTAAATACAATAGAAACTGGCAGCCTTGTTGGTACCATCAAATAAAAATAGTATTAAAAGACGCAAGTAGTGGTACTGGATCCTTAACTTCTTTACCTTACTATATTAATTTTCTTGTTTTAAGATCTTAATTTTAAAATTATGGCATACAATTTAGAAATAAAATATTACAATACGTTTTGGCTTAAGCATATTACAACTCCTCTGCAAAAAACTGATAGTACTGAAACTGATGAGACTATGGACGTTTTTCCAAGTCTTTATCCAGGTGTTTCTTATCTTAATTACACAGATAACAATTGGTATAATTTCACTAAAGACATACAAAATCCCCCTTACTCTAATGTTTATGCAACTCCTAACAATAGTTGGGATAAATCTAATGGTTCTAACTGGATTATAGAAGAGTCTAGAATAAGAGGTGGTTTTAACAATACCTCTGTAGATTTAGGCGTTAGAGCTTATTTAATGGAAGAATCTAATAGTGTTAGACATAGGAATAATGCTTTAGTTTATTCAGGTGTTTTTAATTCTAGAACAAATATAAATAGAACAAACGTATTTGCTACAGGCGAAGATATAACAAAAGCTGTTGATCCTCACAATGGTTCTGTACAGTTGCTGTATGCAATGGATAATAATTTAACTATATTTCAAGAAAATAAAGTTAGTACGGCTTTAATAGATAAAGATGCTATATATTCAGCTGAAGGAGTTCCAATAAGAACGACTTCAAATGTTGTGATAGGTCAAGTTACTCCTTATACAGGTGAATATGGTATAAGCAGAAATCCAGAAAGCTTTGCTGGTTTTGGATTTAGAAGATACTTTGCAGATAAAGACAGAAGTGCAATTTTAAGACTATCTAGAGATGGTATAACTGAGATATCACAATATGGCATGAAAGATTTTTTTAGAGATGAATTAGCTAAGTTAAATGATGAAATTGAGCTAATGTCAGATGAGTATGCTGTTACAACTATAACATTTGGAACTAGGAGCTATGCTAAGCAACAGCCTCAAGTTGATAGCTATCCAGGCACTACTCAAATAGCTAAACAAACAGCTTTAGGATCTTGGATTTCAGTAGGCTTAGTAGGTCAAGAACTTAGCAAGCCAGAGTTAAATATTGATTCTTTAATAGTAGGCTCTTTAATTCAAGTAAATTTTACAAACACAAAATTACCTACAGATGAGAGTGCTGCTAATGGATCTTGGCAAAATACTAACGCTTACGTAACTGGTACAGGAAGAGTTGGCATTACTGATACAACTGGAGGTTCTTTTCCTTATCCAAGCCCAACTTATTCACCTTGCGTTTTCACCGATAATGGACCTATAAATATTGATTATTTAACATCTTCTGGAATATATCCAAGATTAAGATTTTTATATTACGAGAAAGATAAAATAGAAGGCGGTTTTGACAACTATAAAGATAACTATGTAATATCACTACAACAGCACTCAGGAAGTAAAACACTAGATGAAACAAGTGATTACTATAGTACGCTAACTTTCAAAGAGAATGTGCAGGGTTGGACAACCTTTTATTCTTTTAGACCTGATTTAATGTTTAGTTTAAAAAACAATTTCTATACAGCTAAAGATGGCTCTTTATATTTACACTATAGTCCATTAGTTTCTGCTAATAATTTTTATGGAGTTTCTAATAATTCATCTATAACTTTTATATTTAATCCAAACCCTTCTGTAAATAAGAATTTTAAAACAATAAATTATGAAGGTAGTAGTGGTTGGCAAGTAGACAGTTTTATTTCAGATTCTTATGCAGTTGCACCTAATATTAACTCTGAATTAGACATCACTAACAGCGTTAAAAGCTACGAAGAAGGCGCTTATATAGAAAATGGTATAACTTACAGAGCTGGTTTTACAATAAAAGAAAATAAATACTATGCTAACTTAATAAACAATACTGAGCCAACCGCTGGTGAAGTTGTTTTTGGTTCAGCAATGACAGGCGTAAAAGGATACTACGCTACTGTAAAGCTATCAACTGATGATACGACTGCTCCTGGTGGAATTAAAGAATTATTTGCTGTTTCGTCGCAATTTGTAATATCATCACAATAAAAAAATTATGGGAATATTTGAAGGATTTGATTTAGTAAAAGGCACAAAGATGAAAGCTGGTATACAAGGTGCTGGAGCTTTAGTAGCTGGTTGGCAAGCTCATAGAGCTAGAATAGATTATGGTAATAAGATGAGTGAAATAAAAGCTTATGAAGCTTCTAGGCAACCCGTCATAAACGCATTTGGAGGTATTGAAAATCCTTATGCTAATCTTCCTGTAGCTACTCAAGCTGCACAGATACAGATGGAACAAACAGACCAAGCGTTAGCAGCTACTTTAGACACTTTAAGAGAAACAGGTGCTTCAGCAGGTGGCGCAACAGCTCTAGCTCAAGCGGCATTGCAAAGTAAGCAAGGTATAAGTGCAAGTATTGAAAAACAAGAAGCTGACAATGCTAAGTTAAAAGCTCAAGGTCAATTACAAGTAGATGTTATAAAAGGTAAAGGCGAGCAAGAAAGATTCAAAAATCAAGAAGTTAGAGACCTTCAACAACTGGATAGGATGCAAAGTCAAGCTGATATATTAAGAGCTCAAGAGTTAGCTTCTAACCAAGCTATGATTGAAGGTTTAGGTAATGTTGGAAGTGCCTTGATAGGCGGCCTAACAGCTAAAGATATAGAAAATCCAAACGAAGAAGATAAAGGAAGCGGCAATAACACTAACAACACTAGCAATACTACTAATAATACTAGCAATACTACTAATAATACTAATAACGCAAGTGGCACTGCTAGTGGTGGTGCTACTGCTGTTGGTGGTGCTACTGCTGTTGGTGGTGTTACTGCTGGCGCTACAAATTCCGCTATACCTGTTGTTCCGACAGGACCTGTTGCTCCGTCTGCATCTCTTAATTCAGTCAATCAAAATGCTACTAATTTAAGTCAGTTTTATGGTCAAGGTGGACTTCCTTCTGTGTCAGATAGATCTAAAGTTTTTTCAGAAGCAGGCTTAGGTAGTGGATACTCAGGCAGCGCACAACAAAACACAAAGCTTTTAGATTATTTAAAAGGAGCTGATGATGATATATTGGCAAATCTTGGATTAACTTTTTAAAAACAAAATTATGGGAACATACTCAAGACCAGGACTAACAAGAGGCGAAGCAGCTTTAGTAGATAATAGCGCTAGCACTATAAATAAAGAATTACAATCGCTTGGTGTTCAATTTGAGAACCAAGCTGCTAATATAGAACTAAATAAAGAAGCTGCATTAACGCAGCAAATGGAAGTCTACAAGCAGGCAAGTGAAATTGATTCTATGCAAGGTGAGAACAAGTTATCTAGCTCTATGGCTTCTGCACTACGTAAAGCCGCGGATGACCTATATTACACTACTATAAATTCCATGGGTGAAGATCAAACAGACACTTTAAGAAAAGAAACTAACCTATTAAATTCTATTGAAAATTTAGGTGGAAACTTAGGCGCATTAAATATTGATGCTACTAAATTAAAAGAAATGATTGATTCTGATCAAAGTGATTTCATATCTATAAATAGTGATCCTAAGTTTAGAAAATTATACAGAAATATAGCTCTATTTGGGGGAGCCGGAAGTGACGTTAATGGAGTTAAACCAATGGGTGTTAGAATAGAGAATGGTAATATAATATTAAGCCAAGAAAGTGAAGAAGGAAATGTTGAGTTTAGTTTAAATCAATATTCTAAAGCAAGAGAAAATGGAGCTCCTGGCCATATTCAGTTTGTAGATAAAGAAGCTTTAGGTAAGGGTTATCAAGGTGATTGGGAAGCACAAACTAAAAAATATCCATTATTAACTAGAAAAATAACAGACAATAGAGGTAATACAAAAACAGTTAAAGAAATTAAACTATACGAACAGCAATCAAAAGAAGTTTACGAAAGTATTAAAAATGATCCTCAAGGAATTGCTACGTTAAGCAGTGACGATTGGCAGTTTTTTAATGCTAATGGCTTTTATCAAGCAGAAAAAGATGCTAATGGTAATGTAACCGAGAAATGGACAGGCAGCGAAGATCAAAGAATTAGATTACAAAAGGCTAAAGCTGATTACTTACAAGACACTTATTCAGAATTAGATAGAACTCAACAACAAGGAGGTCAAAATGTTGCAGGAAGTATTACTTATAACGACCCAAAAGGCGGTAAGGGTGAATCACCAAGCGGACCTAAACATTCAGAGTTTATAGAAAGTTTAGGAAGTATTACAGACGCACAGGAAACTAGTAGCGGTTTAAAAGGAGTTCCAGCTGTAGCTGACGCAAAACCAGGTAAAATATATGTAAATGCCAACGATGGTCAAAGATATAGATTTAACGGGAAAACCAAGAAGTATGATAAAGTAGATAAGTCAGACAAAGATTTAGAAACTTTAAGAGTTAGAAAATTAGCTGACATCAAAAAATATTTAAAAAAACAAGGTGGCGTATACTCTGGTGATAACAAAAAAGTTATAAAAGACTTTGAAGGCGATAAAAAAGATCTTGACCCAAATGGTTTATATAAAAAAGGAGGAACAGAAGCTAATCCAACATATGAGATTATTGACCTTGAAAAAACATTTACAGACGATGTTTTAATGGATCCAGCAGCTATGGAAAAAAACTTAAACGCAGAACTAGGAATAACTATACCTTATTCTAAGTTATAATTATTTAATAAAATAAAATATGCCAATAGAAGATTTTTTAGTAGATTTTTATTCTAAAAACACTGA
>Ga0209535_1001711_pt1 | contig 14681 bp, 17 predicted proteins | sample LinPmetageLP28_FD_184041 | JGI IMG/M metagenome (GOLD analysis project Ga0209535, IMG submission 184041) | Marine viral communities from the Pacific Ocean - LP-28 (SPAdes) (version 2) | ecosystem: Environmental > Aquatic > Marine > Oceanic | place: Pacific Ocean | collected 2009-08-22 | reverse complement strand
TACAGGTCCAGCAGGTGGAGCAAGTGTTGTTTCAACTCTATTTTATAGAACGTTAACTAAAGTTACAGGTAATGGAGCAGCTAGTGTAGATATTTCTATGGGAACAGTAGCTGTTTTTTCAGCACCTATTTTTACTGGTAGAACAAGAGTAAGAGGTTTTACAGGAGTTGCAGTAGCAGGTAATCTAGAAATATCTAGTGTATCTACAGCTGGAACAGTTGAAATGCAAACTATAGCAGCGGCAGGAAGTTACCAACCGCATGTTCCACACAATGGAATTTTATGTCCAAACGGAGCATTTTTAGGAACTAACACTAACATTATGGTTGGTGCTAACACAGGATTAACCGTATATTTTGACGGGTAGGTAGCAATGGCTAACACTACTTCACAGTCTTATAGTTTTGATCAAGACTTTTCTATTGATGAAATTATTGCAGATGCATACGAACGTTTAGGTTTAGTAGGTACAGCTGGTCATCAAATTAAAACTGCACGAAGATCATTAAACATTCTTTTTCAAGAATGGGGTAATAGAGGAATACATTTTTGGGAAGTAGGAAATACTAATATTAATTTAGTGGCAGGTGCAACAACTAATGTTGATGCAACTGATGAAGGTGCTGGCGTTTATACTTTTTATAGAAATTCTGTAGATAGCGCAGCAGCAGCTGCGGCTTCACCACAAGCAACAACAGTGCCAACAACAAATGTTTTTGGTATATCAGATATTTTAAATGTATCTTATAGACAAAACTATAATACAACAAATCAATCAGACACAGGATTAACAAAAGTTGCAAGAGATGCGTATGCTGCAACAGCAAATAAAGCATCTAATGGAACACCTTCACAATTTTGGGTACAAAGATTTATAGATAAAGTTACACTAACTATTTATCCTTTACCTAACTCAACTGCTGCATCAAATTTTTTAAATGTTTATTATGTAAGACGAATTCAAGATGTAGGAGCTTATAGTAACGCAAGTGATACACCTTTTAGATTTGTACCATGCATGATTTCAGGATTATCATATTACTTATCTATGAAGTTTACACCACAACGAACACAGGAGATGAAGTTGTTGTACGAGGATGAATTAGCAAGAGCACTATCTGAAGATGGTTCTCCAGCTAGCACATTTATTACTCCGAAGACATACTATCCAAATGTATAATGGCTAGATTCGCAAAAGGTAGTAGAGCATTAGCAATATCAGATAGATCTGGAGCAGCTTTTCCATATAGAGAAATGGTAAAAGAGTGGACTGGTGCATGGGTACATCAATCTGAATTTGAAGCTAAGCAACCACAATTAGAACCACATCCAGTAGGTGCAGATCCACAAGGTTTAATGCATGCAAGACCAGCAAGAGTTGAGTTTCCAGTACAAGATATTTTACCCAACAATCCTTTTACAACTACAGCCGCTAGTGCTGTTGTTAGTGTTTCTTATCCTGCTAATCAAATTAACGAAGGCACAACTTTTGTAAGATTTCAAGATGTAAAATCTCCAGTAGGAGGAGTACCTGTTCTTACTGGTGCTGCAGGTCCTGCATTAGAATTAACAACAACTTTAGATACAGCTGCTACAGCTACTGATGGAACAATTACTGTACAAACAGGATCACATTTTCCAACCACTGGTTTTATTATGATAGAAAAAATATTAACCGCTGATGACACAACTGATCCTTTAAAAGTTGGAACATATCAAAATGAAGTAATAGAATATACTGGAAAAGCTGGAGACAGTTTCACAGGTTGTACTAGAGGAACATCTGCTCCTTTTAGAGGTCTTACACCTCCTGCTACAACAGCAGGAACTCATCCTATAGGAGCTAACGTTTTTGGATGTTATGCTGCAACAGCAGTTGCAACTACTGTAGTTGTTGGTCCTACATTACCAAACGGAACACAAGCAACAGAACAACAATTTAATTCTATAACTTTTTCTTTAATATCTAATGCGCCAAGCACAGAAACAGGGGGCGGTTTTCAATGTACAATTGGACCGTTAAATGATAGAGCTTAACTATGTCAGGAATTAGTTATAACACATTAGTTACACAAATAAGAAACTACACAGAAGTAGATGCTAACGTTTTTACAACTGATGTTTTAGAAAATTTTATTTTAAACGCTCAACAAAGAATTATGATGGATCTTCCCATAGATTCAGACAGATTCGTGGATCAAGGTACAATGGCAGCCGATGTAAATAACATCAGAGTTCCAGCAGGAACTTTATTTGTAAGAGGTGTAGAAGTATTTAATGCTGCAAATTCTACTGAACAAGGCACATGGTTAGAAAAACGTGATCAAACATTTTTAAGTGAGTTTGTAGGAAGATTAACGGGTCCAGAAGGATCAACTACATCAGGAGCAGATGTTACTGGAAAACCTAAATATTACTCTATGTTTGGAGGAGCAACAGGATTATCTGATACAACATCAGGATCTATCTATTTAGCTCCTACTCCAGACGTTAATTACATATTTAGAATATATTATAATAAAATGCCAGCTACACTGGAGGCTGGTAATCAAACAAATTATATTAGTTTGTATTTTCCTCAAGGTCTGTTATATGCTTGTTTAGTTGAAGCTTATGGATTTTTAAAAGGTCCAACAGACATGTTGACATTATACGACGGAAAGTATAAACAAGAAGTACAAAAGTTTGCAGCGATGCAACTTGGAAGAAGAAGACGAGACGATTACACGGATGGTACCATAAGAATACCAATCGAGTCAGCGCCTCAATAACTAGGAGATAAAAAATTATGGCAATAACATCAGCAGTATGTAACAGTTTTAAAACAGAAGTTTTAAAAGCAGTTCACAATTTTACGGAAAGTGCAAATACTTTTAACTTAGCTTTATACACAAGTTCAGCAACTTTAAATAAATCAACAACAGCTTATACAACATCAAACGAAATTACTAACACATCAGGTTCAGCTTACACAGCAAAAGGAAAAGCACTTACAAACGTAACTCCTGCTTTATCAGGTGATACAGCATGTTGTGATTTTGCAGATATAAGTTTTACTTCTGCTTCATTCACAGCTAATGGTTGTTTAATTTTTAATGATTCAGCAACAGGTGATCCAGCAGTTTGTGCTATCGCATTTGGTTCAGATAAAACTGTAACTAGTGGAACTTTTACAATTCAATTTCCAGCAGCAGACGCATCTAACGCAATACTTCGTATAGCATAGGGAGGAAATCCTTATGTCGGTAACCCGAACATTCACAGTAACAGTAGTTAGCACCGGTGGTGGTAATAAATATTTTATTGACGGGGTACAACAACCTACTTTAGAATTAGTTGAAGGTGGAACTTTTAGATTTGATGTTTCTGATAGTTCAATGGGTTCTCACCCTTTTAAATTTTCAACAACCAGTGGTGGAACACACTCAGGCGGAAGCGAATATACTACCGGTGTAACTACAAGCGGGACAACCGGGCAATCTGGAGCATATGTACAAATTGAAGTAGCAGCTTCTGCACCAACTTTATATTATTATTGTCAATATCACTCAGGAATGGGTGGACAAGCAAACACACCTAACTCTGATTTTTGGGGAGCAGGAAACTGGAGTGCAAATCTTTGGGGAATTGAAGAAGAATTTTCTTTAGGTTGGGGTGCACAAGCATGGAATGATGGTGAGTGGGGAGAACTTAATGATATAACTTTAACACTTACCGGAGTTTCTTCTACTTCATCAACAGGTTCACTTACGGTTACTACAGAAATAAATACAGGCTGGGGTTCTGATGGTTGGGGTGTTGAAAACTGGGGATCTTCTGGAATAACAGTTGCATTAACTGGTGTTGAAGCAACTACAGGTATTGGAGAAGATGTAAGTTGGGGTAAACAAACTTGGGGATCTGCAACAACTGGTTGGGGTGGAGAATATTATTTAGAAGTTGCCGACGTAATGGGATTAACAGGACTAAGCTCTACATCAACAGTTGGAAGTCCTACAGCAATATCTGATCTTATATTAACTCCAGCAGGTCAAAGTTCAACATCAACAGTTGGATCTGTAAATATAGATTTTAGTATCAACGTAGCATTAACCGGTTTATCTACAACATCTTCAGCAGGTGCTTTAGCACCAGCAGATGTTATGGGATTAACAGGATTAGGTTTAACATCAACTGTTGGTTCAATAACAATTGCTTCAAACCCTGTTGTAAATATAACAGGACTTTCTATGACTTCTTCAACAGGTGCTTTAACACCTGCAGATGTTATGGGATTATCAGGAGTTTCAGCAACTTCTTCAACAGGTGCTTTAGTGCCTTCAGATGTTATGGGATTGACAGGAGTTTCAGCAACTGCTAGTGTATCTCCTATTGGAGTAGCTCCTTTAGGATATGAAACAATAACGGCTACACAAACCGCTAATTATACAACTGTTACTGCAAGTAATTAAATAATATGTTATTGACATTAACTATAAAACAAATTAAAAAAAGATACTAATTAGGAGAACAAAATTATGGCATCAACTTATACGGCTCTCGGTGTAGAACTAATGGCAACTGGTGAAAACGCCGGTACATGGGGAACAAAAACTAACACCAATTTAAATATAATCGAACAAATTTCAGGTGGATACTCTGCTCAATCTATAGCAGGTGGTGCACAAACTACAGCTCTTTCAGTTTCTGATGGATCAACTGGTGCTGTTATGTCTCACAGAATGATTGAGTTTACAGGTTCAATTACTGGAAACCAAATTGTAACAATTCCTTTAGATGCACAAACATTTTATTTTTTAAGAAATTCAACATCAGGTGCCTACACAGTACAATTTAAATACGCTTCTGGATCAGGAGATACATTTACTTTTTCTGCAACAGATAAAGGTGATCAAGCAGTATTTGCTACTGGAAATGATGGAACTAATCCAGACATTTATACTTTAGGTTTTGGTGATGGTGATGTAACTCTTACAGGAACACAAACTTTAACAAACAAAACTTTAACAAGTCCTAAAATTGGTACTAACATTTTAGATACAAGTGGAAATGAATTAATTAATCTTACTGCAACAGGTTCAGCTGTTAATGAAATTACATTAGCAAATGCTGCTACAGGTAATGCACCTAGTATTACGGCTTCTGGTGAAACTAACGTAAGTCTTAACCTTGTTCCAAAAGGAACAGGTACTTTACAAGGTGGTGGATCTGCTATAAAAATTGCTGGTAAAGAAACTATATGGATACCAGCTCCTGCAATGTATGGACCAACAACAAACCCTGCCGATGTAGCTTTAGTAGAAACAACAGCTACAAGACCAGATTTAAATGTATTTGATTTTGATGCTAGTACACAACAATTTACACAATTTACAATAGGAATGCCTAAGTCATGGAACGAAGGAACTTTAACTTATCAAGTTTATTGGTCACCTTCTACTACAAACACAGGAAATGCTATTTTTGGTTTACAAGCAGTGGCTTGTGCTGATGGTGATACTATCGATGTTGCATACGGAACAGCAATAGAAGTTACAGACGCCGGAATTGGTACAGTTGAAGATCAACAAATTACATCTGAAAGTGGTGCAATGACAGTTGCGGGTTCACCTGCAGCAGGAGAACAATCTTACTTTCAATTATTTAGAAAAGCAGCAGACGGCAGTGATACTTTTACAGGAGAATGTAGAGTTCTAGGTATTAAATTATTCTTTACTACTGACGCGGCTAACGACGCATAAGGAATTTAGATATGAGAGATTTAAAAAATAAACTTACATCAGGTAAGAACACAACAAATATACAATCAAGAAAAACTAAATCATTTGGTTATCAAGTCTTAGGATTTGGTGCTGGAAGTGCAAGTGGTAATTTAATTCCTTTTGGTTATTTAATTATAGCCAGTGGCGCAGCTGGTGGTGGAAACTACGGTGGCGGCGGTGGCGGCGGAGGAATGAGAGAATTTTCAATTCCCCAAGGTCAACAAGAAGTAGAATCAGGAACATACACAATTACAGTTGGAGCTGGTGGATCAGGCGCAGCGCCTGCAACTCCAGGAGATTCAGCTGATGGAAATAATTCATCAGTATTTACAGGTTCAGCTTTTGAAGTTGCCGCAACAGGCGGTGGCGGAGGAGGAGCACAAGGTGGCCCTAACGATAGAACTTTAGGAAGACCCGGCGGAGCCGGCGGTGGTGGAGGCCCAGGAGCCTATACACCTAGTCCAGGAGCTGGCGGTTCAGGAAATGCAGGAAGTTATTCCCCACCTGAAGGAGCCAATGGGGGTACAACACCTGCAAATTTAGACGGTCCAAGTTACGGAGCTGGTGGCGGTGGCGGTGGTGGAAACCAAGGATCCGGAGGAAGCTATTCTAACGGTGGAGGACCAGGAGGACCTGGAACTGCAACTACATTTAATTCACCAAGTTCACAAACATTTGCTGGCGGTGGCGGTGGCGGTTTTGGAAATATGGGTGGAGGATCTTCAGGTGGAACTGGCGGTGGTGGAAACAGCGCAACAGCAGGTCAAGCCAATACAGGTGGCGGAGCCGGTGGAGGAGGTCCTGTTCAAGGCGGATCTAGAAGATCTGGTGGATCGGGAAAAGTACAATTAAGATGTCCTACTGATTTAGCACCATTAGTTACAGTTAGCCCAGAAGGATCTATAACTGCTTCTCAAGATGGAAGTGCACTTATTACTTTTAATTCTACAGGTACTTTAACAATCGAATAATTATTGACTTTATTGATATAAAATATATAACTTGTTTTTGAGTTATGAAAGATATCAAAATTAAACAAACAAATATTGTTGTTGAAAAAAAAATTCAAAAAGATATTTTTTTTTATGAATCTATATTAGATAATGTAGATACAAAATCATTTATAAAAGAAATAGAACTAGGAATAAATTCTAAAGATAATATGAACCATAGAACAAATGTTCATGGGCAAATGACTTCTTGGAATTACTTTGACAAAAATGTTCATTTAAATGAAATATTATCTTTTTGCCTAGATCATTTTAAATTAGATTCTAAAATACCTAATTCTTATTTAGCTGATTCATGGGGTATAAAGATGAAAAAAAATTGTTTTACCAGACCTCACGACCATGGAGAAGCCACTCTGTCCGGTATAATATATTTAAATACAATGAAAAATTCTTATGTAGAATTTCCAGAATTAGATTTTAAAACTAAAATTATAAAAAATAAAATAATATTATTTAGTGGAAATCTAACACATCAAACAAAAAGAATTACAAATAATAATATAAAATATGCTTTATCTTTTAACTTTAGAAGAAATAGGAATTGGTAATGACTAAAATAGGTTGGGTACCATTTAAAAAAAGTTATTCAAATCCACATCATTTATTAGATTTTTTAGATTTAGTTATAAAAGAACCTAAAAAATTAACAGGTTTTTATAAAAATAACACTTCTTCTTTTACTAGATGTCCTGCTAATGCAGCATTTTTAAAAAATTTATTTGTAGTAAGATCTCCTTTTGATTTAGAAATAAAATATTTTAGAGATCAAAAAAAAATTTGGGTTAGTCAAAAACAGTTATTTGTAGAGCACATGGTTTTACCTAGATTTAATGACTATGGTGGAAAAGATAATGCATTATGTAGTTTACTAGTTTCTTATATGTTTTTTGCAGATGAACCTGTTTGGGTAGAAGTCTATCCTCCTTTTTTACATGGTGAAGTTAAAAATACTAGACTAATTAGTGGAACGTTTGATATTTATAATTGGCACAGACCAGTAGATTTTAGTTTTGAAATATTAAACGATGTAAAACCTATTAAAATAAAAGAAGGACAACCTTTGTTTTATGTTAAATTTGTAAGTAATAAATTTAATGATGACTTTGAATTAGAAAGACTTGAGTGGAATGATGAATTAAATAAAGCACACAATAGATGTAGACCACAAAATTATTTAGTTAATATGGCTTGGAAAATAATGAAGTTAGGTAATAAAATTAGACCAAAGAAATTTTTAAAATAATGTTAGATTATATAAAAGGCACACATAAAGACGCTGGTATTAAATATAAAAACCAAGATGATATTTTAATTACACCTTTATTTAAAGAATCTTTCTGTAAAGAACTTTGTAGTATTGGAGATAAATACAAAAATAAATTTGACTATTGGCATCAAGGAAATTCAGAAAGAAGTAAAGATTCTACACTGTATTTTAATATATTAAAATTTAGATATTTTGCGGGGCAACAATTTTTTGAAGATTTTACATTACATTATTCTAAAACTCTTTTACCGATGATAAAAAAAGAATGGATAGGAACTCAAATTTCAGGTTGGTTTGATCCATTTATTGTAAGATATGATGGTAATAAAAAAGAAGAACTTACTATGCATAACGATGTAAGTCACATAACAATGGTTGTTAAATTAAATAATAATTTTGAAGGAGGAACATTAAAACTTCCTAGACAAAAATTTAATAATAAAAAAATACCAGTGGGTCATGCTTTAATATGGCCGAGTCAAGTTACACATCCCCATCTAGTAACACCTGTTACAAAAGGTGTTAAATATTCTGTAACAAGTTGGACCTGGCCTGTGTTTTGGAATCAAGATGGAATTATATATAACAACAATATTCATGGAGTTAAATGAATTTAAAAAATAAATATTATTTTTGGAAAAAAGAATTATCTCCTAAAGTCTGTGATGACATAATTAAACTAGGTTTATCTAAAGAAAAAAAACAAGGAAGCATATATGATTATAAAGTTAAAGGTAAAAAATTAAAAAAATTAAGAGACTCCAATGTAGTTTTTTTAGATGAACCATGGTTGTTTAAATTAGTTTTTTTTTATGTAAACACAGCTAATAAATTAGCAGGTTGGAATTTTGATATAGATTATGTAGAAAACATGCAGTTTACTATTTACAATAAAAATCAACATTATGGCTGGCATTGTGATTCAAGTGAAATTCCTTATGACTGTCCTAAGGATATTAAAAAACATGGAAAAGTAAGAAAACTTTCTGTAACAATTTCTTTAACTGATCCTAAAAAATATAAAGGAGGAGAGTTTGAATTTGATTTTAGAACCCATAACGATGTTAAAAAAATTAAATTTTATAAAACAAAAGAAATTAAATCCAGAGGAAGCATGGTTATATTTCCTTCATTTATGTGGCATAGAGTTTTGCCTGTAACTTCAGGAACTAGGTATTCATTAGTCGTTTGGGTTTGTGGAAAACCTTTTAAATAAGTATGATTATAAATATAAACAATAATAAATTTATTAGAGAACATGATGTTTTAAATAAAACTGATGCTTTAAAAATTAAAAAAGATTGTGATAAAGAATTAAAAATAAATTTGTGTAAAAAAGTTCCATTGTATCAAACTTATAGTGATCTTATTCCAAGAAATATTAATAAAGATCATTGGAAAAAATTATATAATAAAGTTTCTTTTTGTATAAACAAAAAAATACAGTTAAAAAAATCTTGGGTAAATAAATCTTTATCTAATAACAAATTTAAATATCATAACCATACAACAGATTTAACATGTGTTTATATTTTAAAAAATAAATATCCTGAATATGGTACAAGATTAGATAATGATATTATTATTGAAGCTAAAGAAAATTCTTTGTTAATATTTAATGGAGAAGTAATTCATAGCATTACTAATATGCCTAAAATTTTAGGTAATAAAAACCCGAGATATTCTATAGTTATGGATTTTAATTATGAGTAACATTAAAATTTTTGACAATTTTTTAAATAAAGAAGATTTTGAAAAACTTTTTTATACTATGACCGGAGATGATTTTCCTTGGTATTATCATAATCATGTAAATACTAAAAATGATAACAAAGAACATTTTCAATTTGGTCATAGTTTTTATGATAAAGTTGTTTACTCTAATTTTTTTAATTTAGTAGAACCCTTACTTCATAAATTAGAAGTTACTGCCATAGCTCGAGTAAAAGCTAATTTATTATTAAAAACAGATACACCAATTGTGCACACTTATCATACAGATTATAATTGGAAATATAAATGGTGGTCGGCTATTTATTATATAAATTCTAATAATGGTAGGACTATCTTTAAAAAAAATAAAAAAAGCGTATATTGTAAAGCAAACAGATTAATATTATTTGATGGCAGGTTACCTCATTGTAGTGTTACTTCTACTGATACGAAAACAAGAATAGTAATAAATTTAAATTTTTTTAACAAAGAACTGGAGGAATAAATGTCGTTTAAAAAAAATAAATACATGATTGTAAAAAATATAATAGATAAGAAATTATGTAAATTTCTTTTTGATTATTTTGTAAATAAAAGATACGTGATCTACACTTTAATGAATGAAAAATATATAAGTCAAAGTGAAAATATGCATGGGTATTGGGATGACCCACAAGTATCAGGAACATATTCAATATATTCAGACATAGCTTTTGAAACATTACTTCAAGATATTAAACCTCAAGTAGAAAAAGCAACTAAATTAAAATTAGTTTCTACTTATTCATATGCAAGACTTTATAAAAATGGAGATGTTTTAAGAAGACATATCGATAGAAATGAATGTAAGGTTTCTGCTACTTTGAATTTAGGAGGAAACCCATGGCCTATATATTTAGACCCTAAAGGAAAAGGGACATATAATAAAATAGGGTATAATTCACTTGGAAATAAAGGTGTAGAAATAAATTTAAAACCAGGAGATATATTATTATATTCAGGATGTGAATTGGAGCATTGGCGAGATGAATTTAAAGGTAATGATTGTGGACAAGTTTTCTTGCATTATAATGAAAAAAAAGGTAAGAACACAAATAAATTTGATGGTAGACCTATGTTAGGATTACCTGATTATTTTAGAAAAGATAAAAACTAATTTACTATAATTGTATTATAGTATATAAGGACAATGTTATGGCACATTTTGCAAGAATTAAACAGCAACCCAATCCTTTTACAAATGAACTTGAATGGACAGTTCAAGAAGTAATTGTAGCAGGAAATGATATACAAACTTCTAATGGTCCATTAGGTGATAATGATATGCATGTAGATGGTGAGACATATGTAGCAAATATGTTTAAACACATGTATCCAGAAAATGAAAATGTTTGGAAACAAACTTCTTATAATGAAAATTTTAGAGGCTACTATGCTGGTAAAAAATCTGTATATTTAGAAACAGCAGATAAGTTTATTCCAAGCCAACCTTTTGCGTCTTGGTATTTAAATAACCAAGATGAATGGACTGCTCCTATACCAAGACCTACAATTGAAACCTATGTAAATCCTTTAGCAGGTCAAGATATGGTTGATGAAAATGGAAATGTAACAGGTACAGAACCAGATACATTAAGATATTTAATGTGGTGGGATGACGAAGCTTATCAAGCAGATAATACAAAAGGTTGGAAAGCCTCACAAGAATCTGCAAATACAAAATCACATGAATGGAATTCTGGCACAGAAGCTTGGGTCGAACTGTAATTTAGTCTAGATTTAAAAGAAATAACATAATATAGTGGAAAAACTATGTTACAAAAATTAGGATTTTTACCAGGATTTAATAAACAAGTAACTGCTACCGGAGCTGAATCGCAATGGACAGGTGGTGAAAATGTACGTTTTAGGTATGGTACTCCAGAAAAAATAGGTGGTTGGTCTCAATTAGGAGACAGTAAATTAACAGGTGCAGCTAGAGGTTTGCATCACATGGTTAATAAAGAAGGTATTAAATACTCTCTTATAGGAACTAATAGAATTTTGTATGCCTACACAGGAGATGTGTATTATGATATACATCCTTTAACTAATCCATCAGGCACAGCTATTACAAATGCATTCAGCACCTCTAACGGATCACCTATTGTAACTATTTCTTTTTCATCAGCACATAATTTTGAGACGGGTGATATAATTTTGTTTGGAGATACTTCTACATTTAGTGCAATTACAGGTTCTAATTTTGGTGCTGCAGATTTTTGTGATAAAAAATTTATGGTTACTAGTGTTATATCAGGAACAGAATTAACTATTACAATGCCTGGAAACGAAGGAGGAGCGGGAGCAACAACTTCTGGAGGTATAACTTATTTTCAATACTATCACGTAGGACCTCCTGATCAGGTTGGAGTCTTTGGTTATGGTATATCACAGTGGGGTGGTACAGTTACAAACCCACAAACAACTACATTAAATGGTGGTTTAAATGATGATGCTGCTGGAACCGGAGGAACCGGAACTACAATTAACGTGGCCAGCACAACAGGGTTTCCAAGTGCAGGAACAAATATTATACAAGTAGGAACCGAAGAAATATCTTACACAGGAATTACTTCTACAAGTTTTACTGGAATTACTAGGGCCGTTAGAGGAACAACCAGAGCTGCTCACAGCACTGGCGCAACTGTTACTAATCACAGTGGTTTTTCTGGATGGGGATCAGCAGCATCTACTACCGATAAAGTTGCAGAACCCGGTATGTGGTCTATAGATAATTTAGGAAGCACTGCTATTGCTTTAATATTTAATGGAGAATGTTTTGAATGGAATTCAGATTTAACTAATGCTGTAACAACAAGAGCAACTATTATATCAGGTGCACCAACTGCATCTAGGGACATGTTAGTATCTACACCCGATCGTCACTTAGTATTTTTTGGAACAGAAACAACTATTGGAAATAAAACCACACAAGATGATATGTTTATAAGATTTTCGTCTCAAGAAAATATTAACGACTACACACCTACAGCTGAAAATAGTGCTGGTACACAAAGACTGGCCGCCGGATCACGGATCATGGGTGCTAAACTTGGTAGAAATGCATTATATGTTTGGACTGATACGGCTTTATTTACTATGAGATTTGTTGGAACTCCTTTTACGTTTGCTTTTGAACAAGTTGGAACTAACTGTGGACTAATAGGTAAGAATGCAGCTGTTGAAGTTGATGGTGCTGCGTACTGGATGTCTGATAATGGTTTTTTTAGATACACAGGTAAGCTAGAATCTATGGACTGTTTAGTTGAAGACTACGTTTATGACAATTTAAATACAACATCTAATCAAATGGTTTATGCAGGTATTAATAACTTGTTTGGAGAGGTTACATGGTTTTATCCAGAGTCTGGTTCAAATGTAAATACACAGTCAGTTACCTATAGTTATTTAGATTCAACTTCTAAAAGACCTATATGGTTTGTAAACGCAAGTCCTTTGTTTATTAGAACTACATGGGTTGATTCTGCTGTATTTGGATTACCACATGGAACTCAATACGATGCTGGAACAGATGATTCTTTTGATGTAGTTGGTAATACTGAAGGAATTTCATATTACTATGAACATGAAATAGGAGTTAATCAAGTAAGATTAGGAGTTACATCAGCAATTCCAGCTAATATTACTTCTGGTGATTATGATATTACACAAAAAGTAATCAGAGGAGCAGCTACTAATTTAGGTGATCTTAGAGGTGATGGTGAAAATATTATGAGAGTTAGTAGAATTATACCTGACTTTATTACTCAAGCAGGGAACACTATTATACAATTAGATTTAAGAGATTACCCTAATGAAACATCAGCTAGTTCATCGTTAGGTCCTTTTACAATAACTTCTGGTACAACAAAAGTAGACACACGAGCTAGAGCTAGATCAATAGCATTGACTATATCTAATACTGCAGTAGATACTAATTGGAAATTGGGTACTTTTAGATTAGATATACAAACTGGAGGAAGACGATAATGTCAATTACAAGATTACAACAAGCTAGACAGATGTATGCACTAGGTAAACTAGTTGAAAGAGTTGGTTTTCGAGGTGGTGGAATGGACATGGGTAATCAATCTAATCAAGATCAAAGTGCTGCTATGGGTGGTGGAAATAATAACAATAATCAAGGTAGTGATAGACCAGAAACTACAAGACATAATCCTCACACAGATTCAGGAACTTCAAAAACATCTGTAGTCACTGGTGCTGAAATGAAATCTGCTGCGAGAGATTTTGTACAAACTTTAAATCACAACAATGCAATTGAAGCAGCAAAAACAGGGACAAAATTTAGTCCTTATACTGGAGGAGCTAGTTTTACATCTACACAAAAAAAAGGACCTAGTTTATTAGATATAGCTTTAATAGCAGCAGGGCCTCTTGGTTTATTTGGAAAAACAGGAAAAACAATAGCCACAGCTGTTAATTTAGGTAAGAGAGCAAAAAAAGGTTTAGAAACAGTAACATCGATAGCAGATCAATTTGGTTTTGAAAACCCACTAGCAAATATGTTTAGCGGAAATAACAAATCTAAATCTAAATCTAAATCAACATCAACATCAACATCAAAAAATAATACGACTAATAACGGTGGTAATGGTGGTGACGGCCAAGGATTAGCATCAATAGAAAATCAAGCAGCTAATTATGATGAGTATATATTATTATTACAAAAACTACAATCAGGAAATATTAGTGATGCAGAGCAAAATAGATATAATGTGTTAAAAAATATGTTGGGAATATAATGGCTAAAATAGTACAAACATTAACAAGAGCAAGTTCAGAGTATGAAGAAGATGTAGCACAATCTTTAGTTAGAGATTTAGATGCAGTTCTTGAAAAACTTAACACTACATTTCAAGA
>Ga0209535_1001708_pt1 | contig 14687 bp, 15 predicted proteins | sample LinPmetageLP28_FD_184041 | JGI IMG/M metagenome (GOLD analysis project Ga0209535, IMG submission 184041) | Marine viral communities from the Pacific Ocean - LP-28 (SPAdes) (version 2) | ecosystem: Environmental > Aquatic > Marine > Oceanic | place: Pacific Ocean | collected 2009-08-22 | reverse complement strand
TAAAGACATCTTACCCAGCTACAAAGACAACAGAAAACAAAAGCGTAAGCCAATGTTGCTACCTACACTAAGGCAGTATTGTTTAGATAATTATGAAGCTGTGGTTATGGACGGATTGGAGGCTGATGATGTACTTGGTATTTTATCAACTGAACCTTCTAACGATGAAAAGATTATAGTTTCAATAGACAAAGACCTCTACCAAATACCCGGAAAGATTTCTAAAGATGGTATGACAATAGATGAAGTCTCACCACAAGAAGCTGACTATTGGCACATGATGCAAACCTTATGCGGTGATGCCACAGATGGATACTCTGGTTGTCCTAAAGTTGGCGTTAAGACAGCGCAAAAGATTTTAGGAGACCACGCTAATGTTCCCCTCTTAGACCTATGGACACGTGTATTAGATGCTTACAAAAAAGTTGGCTACTCCATAGATGAAGCCTTAGCCCAAGCACGGGTTGCAAGAATTTTAAGACATAACGATTACGACAAAGAAACAGGAGGAATAAAACTATGGCAGACAGCGTAAAGAAACCGGCTCATTATTTTAGATACAAAATAGAACCTATTACATTCATTATGCAGAACGAAGTTCCGTATGCTGAAGCAAATGCCATCAAGTATTTAATGAGATGGCGATACAAACACCATCATAAAGACGGTCAAATACAAGACTTACTAAAAGCAAAACAATACATAGATTTGCTTATAGAAAAAGAAACTCAAGAGGACGATAAGCAACTTAGCTTTCGTTTTGGTGACACAGATGCATAATAGTTTACCTACCTCATACCAACAATATATACACACCTCCCGCTACGCTCGCTTTGTTGATGAGCTTGGACGTAGAGAAACATGGAGCGAAACAGTTACAAGATATTTTGATTTTATGGAAGACCATTTACAGAAAAACCATAACTACAAATTACCAAGAGACTTACGTTCCGAGTTAGAAGGGGCGGTACTGTCTTTACGCATAATGCCTTCGATGCGTGCTTTAATGACTGCAGGAGCAGCTTTAGAGAGAGACAATACTGCAGGATATAATTGCAGCTACATTCCAATTGATGATGTACGTAGCTTTGATGAAGTAATGTATATCCTTTTGTGTGGTACAGGAGTTGGTTTTTCCGTAGAAAGAAACAACATTGAAAAACTTCCTGTAATTGCAGAACAATTTAATGAAAGTGATACTGTTATTGTAGTTCAAGATAGTAAAGCTGGATGGGCTAGAGCGTTTAAAGAATTACTTGCTATGTTATATGGTGGAGAAATTCCAAAAATAGATGTTACTCGTATTCGACCAGCAGGTGCACGTTTAAAAACTATGGGAGGCAGAGCCAGTGGCGCACAACCACTAGTAAACTTATTTGATTTTGCAATTGATATGTTTAAGAAAGCTGCAGGTAGAAGACTTGATGCTATTGAAGCACACGACTTAGTCTGTAAAGTTGGTGAAGTTGTAGTTGTAGGAGGTGTAAGACGTTCAGCTCTTATCTCTCTAAGCAGCATACAAGATGACCAAATGAGAAAAGCAAAGTCAGGTCAATGGTGGCTTGAGAATGGTCAGAGAGCATTAGCTAATAACTCAGGATGTTATTCACGCACGCCAGACATAGGATTATTTATGTCTGAATGGAAATCTCTTTATGACAGTAAGTCAGGAGAGCGTGGCATCTTCAATCGACTAGCAGCAAAGAATAAAGCTGCAGAGAATGAAAGACGTGAAACTAATTTTGAATTTGGAACTAATCCTTGTTGTGAAATTATCTTACGACCGTATCAATTTTGTAACTTGACTGAAGTAGTTATCAGGGCAACAGATGGTATGAAAGAGATTAAAGATAAAGTTAGACTTGCAACAATCTTAGGTACATTTCAATCCACACTCACAGATTTAAAATATTTACGTAAAATATGGAGAGATAATACTGAAGCTGAAAGATTACTTGGTGTTTCACTTACAGGCATTATGGATAATGAACTTACCAGTAAACCAACTAAACAACGCTTAGAAGAAATGCGTGCTGTTGCTGTAGATGCCAACAAAAATTTAGCAAAAAAATTAAAGATACCTCAATCAGCAGCAATTACGTGTGTCAAACCATCTGGTACGGTAAGTCAATTAGTTGATAGTGCCTCTGGTATTCACTCAAGACATAGTGATTATTATGTACGGACAGTACGCGGTGATGCTAAAGACCCATTAACAAAGTTCTTAATTGATAAAGGCATTCCGCATGAACCAGATGTGACTAGACCAAGTGATGTCATGGTGTTTTCATTTCCAATAAAATCACCTGATAAATCAATAACTCGTAATGATATGTCTGCTATTGAACAACTTGAAATGTGGTTGATGTATCAAAGACATTGGTGTGAACACAAGCCTTCTGTCACTATAAGTGTACGTGAAAATGAATGGCTGAAAGTTGGTTCATGGGTGTATGACAACTTTGACGAAATTGCAGGTATAAGTTTCTTACCTTTAGTTGAACACAATTACAAACAAGCCCCTTATCAAGATATAAATAAAGAAGAATATCTTAAATTAAATAAGGCTATGCCTAGTAATATTGATTTTATAGACCTACAAGACTATGAAAATGATGACAATACCACAGGTTCTCAAGAATTAGCGTGTGTCGGTAATGTGTGTGAGCTTGTAGATACAACAAAAGTACCCGTCTTAGAAGAATAAGCTATGGAAAATGATAACGATTTAGTCTTACCAAAGACTGTTACAGAAGTTCTTGAGTTGCTAAATAGATTATGGCCTGAAAAAACGCCTGACCTTGAACACACACCCAAGGATATATATTTTGCAGCAGGTCAAAGAGACGTAGTTAGATTCTTAAATTACCTAAAAGAACGGCAAGATAAGGAGTCAATTATATAATGTGTATAGGCGGAATGAAAACTAGTTCACCGACAGTCTACAAGAGACCCAATCCGCAAGATATTTATTATAATGGCAACATCTATGACCCCAAGCCAGTAGAAGAAACAAAAGATGAAACTGCAAATGTTTCAGAAGATTCTACATCACGAAAACAATCTACAACTAACAACAACCCCATGAATAAGTCCGACACTGGACTTCAAATTTACTAAGGAGAAATATAATTATGTGTATAGGCGGAAAACCCGACCCAGCTCCAGCTCCAGAACCAATTCCACAACCGGTAATTAATGCATCACCAATAGGTGATACTTTAGCACCAGAGTTGCAGATAGCGGAAGAGAATATGGACGAGGAAGCAAAGAAAAAATTCAAACGTAAAAAAGGTACTACAGGATTAAATACTAAATTAACGTCTGGTCTCAATATACCAGCCACAAGCAGTGGGATTAACGTAGCGTAATGTGTAGCGGCGGAGGCGGCGGCGGAGGCGGCGGCGGAGGCGGTGGCGGAGGCGGCGGAGGCGGCTTTAGCGGAGGCGGTTTTGGTGGCTTTGATGTTGGCAGCGGCGGCTTTGGTATTGGTGGCGGTAACGGTGGTTTTGGCAACAGCCCTATTCTTCCGTTTGAAACACCTGTAAAACCAATTGAAAACGTAGATGAAGCACAAAAAAAGTTTTTAGGTTCTAAACCCGGATTTAGTGAAGATAAAAAAATAGCCCTTGCTAATAAAAGTGGCAAGTCACAACTTTACATAAAATAATTAATGTTAATAGATGATAGTAAAACAAAACAACATACCGCTAAAGAAAGATATGAAACATTAAAAGAAAAAAGACTTCAATATTTAGATAGAGCCAGAGAATGTTCTGAGCTTACTATTCCTGCCTTAATACCCGAAGAGGGTTTCAATCACACATCCGAGCTCTACACTCCATTTCAATCTGTTGGTGCACGTGGTGTTAATAACCTTGCTTCTAAACTTTTATTGTTATTACTACCTCCTAACGCTCCCTTCTTTCGTTTAAGTATAAGTGGTAAAGCAAAACAAGAATTAGAAGAGCAACGAGAACTTAAATCTGAAGTTGAAAAATCATTACAGAGAATTGAGAAAGAAGTACAAAACAAAATAGAAGAAAAAGCAATGCGTGTTTCTGTGTTTACAGCTCTTAAACATTTAATTGTTGGTGGTAATGTTCTGACATACTTACCTAAAGAAACAAGTATGAAAGTTTTTCCACTTACGCAATATGTATGTACACGTGATAGTGCTGATGAATTATTAGAAATAGTTATTAAAGAAACTATAACACCGCTTAGTCTTGATGCTGATATAAGAGAGCAAGTTATAAGTGACGCTGATTACAAAGAAGACGAAGAATGTGAGTTATATACACACATCTATAAATTAGACACGGATAAATATTATATTTGCCAAGAAGTAAAAGGCATCAAAATACCTAAAAGTATTGGTACATTCACAAAAGATAATATGCCTTACCAATGTTTACGCATGGTACGTGTAGAAGGCGAAGATTATGGAAGAGGATATGTCGAAGAATTTTTAGGTGATTTAAAATCATTAGAAGGTTTATCACAATCATTAGTTGAGAGTGCTGCTGCTTCAAGCAAAGTTGTCTTTATGATTAGACCAAACTCTGTAACTAAAAAAAGAGATTTAGCTCTTACACGTAATGGTGACATTATTACAGGTTCACGTGATGACGTTTCAGTTTTACAGACTGATAAACAATATGATTTAAGAGTAGTACAAGAGAGTATAAGAGTTCTTGAAGAAAGAATGTCATTTGCATTCCTACTGCACACAGCAATACAACGTGATGCCGAGCGTGTCACAGCACAAGAGATTAGATACATGGCTGAACAACTTGAGACTTCTATGGGAGGAATATATTCCCTGTTGTCTGTTGAATTTCAATTGCCATTAGTAAAACTATTGATGAAGAGGATGTCACAATCAAAAGAGATACCTTCTTTACCAAAGGGGTCTGTAAAGCCAACGATTATAACAGGTATAGAAGCCTTGGGTCGTGGTAATGACTTACAGAAATTAAGAGAGTTTATCTCTGAGTTTGTAGCTTTAGCGCAAGTTAACCAAGCCATTATACAAACTCTTAACCCAAGTGATTTAATAAAACGAATTGCTACAGGATTAGGAATTGAAACAGATGGATTAATTAAATCGCAAGAAGAATTACAAGCTGAACAGATGGCTCAACAAGAACAAATGATGCAAGACCAGATGATGAATGCAGCTACAGATACAGTTGCTAAGTCTGCGCCGGGTATCGCTAATAATATAACTAAAGGAATGATGAATAATGGTAGAACAAGTTGAAATATCACAACCAGAAACAACGGCTGAGAAACCAGAAGAGCAAGTTGTAAGTAAACCAGAAGGTTTACCAGAAAAATTTAATTCAGTAGATGACTTAGCTAAGTCGTATGCCGAGTTAGAGAAAAAATTAGGAGAGCCTAAGGCTGATGAAACTCCTGAACCAAAACAAGAAGATGCAAAACAGGACACTGATTTGGAAATTGCAAACAAGGCTGCGGCAAGTGCAGGCCTTAATGTGCAAGACCTACAATCTGAGTTTGATAACACCGGTGAATTAAAAACCGAAAGTTATGATGCCTTAGAGAAAGCTGGTATTCCAAAAGATTATGTTGACCAATTTATAGCAGGCCAACTAGCCATGCGTGAAAATCTTATTAGCAGTGTAAAAGGCATTGCTGGTGGTAATGATGGTTACTCAAACATGGTAGAATGGGCTTCAGATAATTTATCTGATGCTGAAAAAACTGCTTACAACAATTCAGTTAACACAAATGATGTAGAAAGCATCAAGTTGGCTGTTAATGGTCTTAAAGCACGTTACGAAGCTGTTAATGGAACAGAACCTACACTTGCTACAGGCAAAGCTAGTACATCAACTGCTGGTGGTTTCCGTTCATGGGCTGAAGTAACTGCTGCTATGGACGACCCAAGATATACAAAGGACGAAGCTTACCAAGCTGACATCCAGCGTAAATTGCAAAACTCAAACTTATAGGAGAACAAATGGCTAAACGTGGATTATATGCAAATATAAATGCAAGACGTAAGGCGGGAACATCTCGCCCAAAGTCTAAGTCAACAGTAAGTAAGAAAGCCTATGCAAATATGAAAAAAGGTTTTCCAAAAAAGAAATAAATACTACGCGTGCCGCATGACAGAGTCGAACTGCCGACCTGATGATTACAAATCATCTGCTCTACCAACTGAGCTAATGCGGCCAACGCACAGGTTTTTTACCTTAAGAACAATAGTTGTGCAACCTTTTATAGGTGGCAACTGCTGAAACATAATTAAGCAAATGCTTGACCCTCTGCGGAGGACAATCCTGATTATGAGCTAAACTATGTGGATGCTTTCTTTAAACAACAAAACTAACCAAGGAGAATAAATATGGCAAATGCCTCACCAATATCAGTGGGTAAAGTCAATGCTTCTGGTAATGAAGATGTGTTGTTTCTGAAAGTCTTCGCAGGAGAAGTATTAACTTCTTTTGAAAGAGCTTCAGTTACAGCAGGTGCAGAGACTGTGAGAACAATCTCAAATGGTAAGTCAGCGACTTTCCCAGTAATGGGAAGAACTGTGGCAGCTTATCATACACCCGGCGCAGAAATTACCGGAAACGACATCAACCACAACGAAAAGGTTATTACTGTTAATGACCTTTTAATTAGCTCTGTGTTCTTATCGAACATTGAAGAAGCTAAGAACCACTATGATGTAAGAGGTGCTTACACATCTGAAATAGGACGTGCATTAGCATTCCAAAAAGATAAGCATATCTTACAAACTATAGGTCAAGCTGCACAAGCTTCAGCTTCTGTAACAGGCGGAGACGCTGGTACTGTATTAACTAATACAGGTATCGCTTCTGCAACTGCTGCAACTGCTGCGAATGCAATGATTGACTCATTGTTTGATGCTGCTTCTAATCTTGATAGTCATTACGTACCAAAAGAAGGACGTAAAGCTTTTATTAGATTAGAAGAATACTACAAACTAGCTAATGCTACCAACGCTGTAAACGTAGATTTCAGTGGTGGCGCAAACGGTGGAGTTGCTGATGGTAAAGTATTAAAAGTTGCTGGAATTGAATTAATTCCAACTGCACACTTTGTTACTTCTAACATCACTACAGGTCAACCTGATGCGGGTACTTCAGCGTCTGTATCAAACCCACAGGCAGTGAACCTATCAAACTATGTTTGTTTAGTATGTCACCCGTCTGCTGCAGGTACTGTTAAATTAATGGATTTATCAGTAGAGTCAGAATACGACATAAGAAGACAAGGTACGCTAATGGTAGCGAAATACGCACAAGGACATGGCGTATTAAGACCAGAAGCTGCTGTAGGAATTAAGGAAGCGTAAGCTTAATTAATACAACAACAAACTAGTAAGGGCATCAAGATTTATCACTATGCAGACTTGCTCTGCCCTTACTTTTTTATATTATTATGGCAACACAAATTACACCAACCTCAGAGTTACAAGCAGTTAACATAATGTTAAGTGTGGTAGGAGAAGCTCCTGTCAACACATTAGCAGGTGATACAACTGTCGATGTATCTATCGCTAAAAATCTTTTAGATGAGTCTTCTATGTCTATTCAAGCAATGGGCTGGAATTTTAACACTCATTACAACTATGTAGTTACAATAGATAACACTAATAAAATACCATTACCTTCTAACTGTGTGCAAGCAGATGGTTCTGCTGCGTATCGTAGTTACAATTATGTTATGCGCGATGGATTTTTATATGATATGGATAATCATACTGACATATTTACAACCGCACCTACTGTTGACGTAGTTCTAGTACAACAATTTGAACATCTCCCAGAATATGCAAGACGCTATATTACAGTCAAAGCTTCAAGACGTTTTGCTGCGCGTATTATTGGTGACAATGAATTAACTAAACTTATTAGCAATGATGAACAAGAAGCATACATTGCTTTTCAACAAGCTGACAGTCGTTCAGCGGATGTAAACATATTAGAAGGAGATGCAAACACTTATTCAATAATTAATAGACCACCTAGAAGGACTTATTAATGCCTGTTGTATCGCAAACCATTCCAAATTTCCTAAATGGAATAAGTGAGCAAACACCAACACAAAGAGGTATTAATCAAGGTGAAGACCAGATTAATTTTCAGAATAATATTGTGGAAGGTTTGACTAAAAGACCTCCGCTAGAATTTGTTGCAACTTTAGACTCATCTAATGTATATCCAAATACTATTAAATTTTGGAATATTAACCGTGATGCTACGTCACGTTTTATTGTTACATTTTATCACCAAGGTGTAAAAGTTTATGACCTTGCAGGTAATTCATATCCTGTGAGTACCCCTAATGGAGTTTCATATTTAACATCAACTAATCCAAGAGAAGATTTTAATTGTGTCAGTGTTGCTGACTTTACATTTATTGCTAACAAATCAATTACACCTATAGCAGATAGCACTTCAAGTCCTGCTAAGGTTGAAGAATTTTTAATTAATGTAGGAAAATCTCAATACGGACTAGAGTATAAAGTAACTGTAAAACACCCTAGCATGTCTTATGCAATCGCTGTGGTGTTCCAAATGCCTTCAGGTAATGATGCAACAACTGACAGTGCATTTCGCGATACAAACAAAATTAAAGATATATTATTAAATGGTACATCAAGCCCACATTGGAATTCAGGCGCATCACAAATTGGTTTTAAAACTATACGTACTGATACTGGTGCAAACCTATCAACAACTCAAGGCCTTGCAAACTATTCGGGTATCACTAACTATTTTACTTTTGAAAGTTATGACTCAGTCATTTATGGTAAACCAACAGACGGCAACGCAAATTACACAGTAGAAACTGCAGATGGTCAAGGTAACTTGGCTATGTACATTATTCGCGACGAGATACAACAATTCAGTCGTTTGCCTTACTATGGAAAAACAGGTGTAAAAATAAAAGTTACAGGCGATGAAGGTGATGGTCTTACAGATTATTTTGTAGCGTTTCAAGGTAACGGTGTTTGGTCTGAAACTATTGCTCCCGGAGTTTCATTAGGATTGGATGATTCTAAAATGCCACACGCTTTAGTAAATAACAACAACGGCACATTTACATTTAAACAACTAGATTTTAATGAGCGTATTTGTGGTGATTTAACAACTAACCCTAATCCATCTTTTGTTGGTCAACCTATACAGAATTTAACATTTTATAAAAATAGACTTGGACTGTTATCAGGAGAAAATTTAATTTTTACAGAAAACGGTGGGTTCTTTAATTTCTTTTCTACTACTGTTACTCAAGTTTTAGACACTGACCCAATTGATATTGCTGCTTCAGGTACGCAAGTAAACACTTTAAAGAACTCTGTAGCATTTAATGAAACACTGTTGTTATTTTCTGACACACAACAATTTAAATTAGATACTGCGGGAGACACTATTACACCAACAACTGCAATCTTAAATGCAGTATCAACTTTTGAACACGATGACCAAGTACAACCTATTGCTGCGGGAAGATTTGCATACTTTGCACAACCACGAAACAATAACACAGCTATTAGAGAATATTATTCAGATGACGACACATTAACTAACGATGGTATTGATGTCACAGTTTCTGTTCAAACACTAATACCTAAGAATGCTTTTCAAATTATTAGTAACAATATTGAAGATACATTGTTTGTACTGTGTCACGATGATAATGACAGTCAAGTTGCACCTTACAGTACTGGCAGTGATGTTGCACCAGTAAATGCAAACACTATTTACGTATATAAATATTTTTTTGATAGAGGAGAAAAAGTACAAACTGCATGGTCTAAATGGGAATTCGATGGTGTTAAAATATTAGGTGCAGTTAGTTTAGAGTCATACTTGTATGTTTTAGCTTCAGAAGGACAAACCACTAAGTTGTGCAGAATTGATTTACAGAATTTAAAAGAGTCAACTTTATCATTTAAAGTGTATTTAGATTTAAAAGCTAGTGTAACAGGTTCATATAGTGCTAGTACAGGCTTAACAACTTTTACATCGCCTTATGGAGTTAAAAGTAATTTGATTGCTGTAGATAGGAACGAAGGAATAAATTACACTCCTACAAATACTAGTGGCTCAACTTATACAATAATAGGTAATGCTACTAATTTATTTGTAGGCATTCCATTTACTTCAACTTATGTTTTATCACCACAATATGTGCGTGAAGATACAGGTAGAGGCCGGCTAGCTATTAGTTCTGGTCGTTATCAAATAAGAACTATTACATTTGATTTTAACAATACAGGTTATTTTAGAGTGTCAACAACACCAGCAAACCGTCCAACAGGCATTACCCAAATGACAGGTTATGTGATTGGTGCGGCACAATCAAAAGTAAATTCTGTATCAATTTCTTCTGGCCAACTGCGAGTGCCAATTGCTGCGCGCAACACTGACTTTACATGTACAATAATAAATGACAGTCATTTGCCCGTACAAATAACGCAAGCAGAGGTAGAAGGTTTCTACCACAGAAGGTCAAGACGTATTTAATGGAAAAACCTTTTGTTAGGGAGGCGGAACTAAAAGATGTTTTAGTGTTATCTAAAACTATGCGTAAGCAAGACCGTCAAGAAATAAAAGCTTCAGATAACGTAGGTGCATTAGAAGCATTGATTGTACCTTTTACTATTAAAGGTGCACGTAACTATACAATCGTAGGCGTGGGTGACGAAGGCGTAATAGGAATGTTTGGTTGTACACCAACACCAGACCCTGAGTTTGGTTGTGCTTGGTTATTATCAAGTGAAGTTTTATTAAAACATAGAAAAGAATTTATTAAACAAAATCCATATTGGATAGCAAAGATGGGTAAGGGCTATAAGTACCTTTACAACTTTGTAGACAAAAGAAATTGGGTTTCATTGAAGTGGTTACAACGACTTAACTTTGAACCTAAAGAAGAGTTTCCAGAATACGGATATGGAAAAATACCATTTTTATTAATGATTAAGGAGATGAAATAATGTGTGGAACTGACCCGGTTACAATTGCAATCGGTGCACTAAAGATTGGGACTGCTGTTTCAGGATGGCAAGAGCAACGTCAACAAGCCTCTAATCAAGCTTATGCAGATTATAAAACAAGACGTAACGCTGACCAAGCGTACCTTAATGATTTATCTAAGATTGAAACTGAAAGAGGAAGAGCAGCTAGAGAAAAAGGTACAGAGGAGTTTCGTGCAAAATTAAAACGAATGAAAGATTTAGCTAAAGCACAGAATGCAGGTTTTGGAAATTCACTAAGAGTAGCACAAGATGTCGGTACAGCATTTGATGCTGATTATAATGACATCGCGTTTGGTTTTGAAAGCGACATGATGACGTTAAACAATCAACGAACTGATGCTTATGCAAATATGCAAAGAATTTATAACAATATAGCTCCTGTCTATATGCCAAACTCTACAGACTTAGCTCTTAGAATTGGTAATGCAGCAGTCAATACTTATGGGACAACAGCATAATGGCTTACAAATCACAAGTTACTAATAAATATATGGGCTCTAGTTTTGCTGGGAGAGTTAATCCCGGGAGAGAAAACTCACTTACACAATTAGTACAAACTTTAAGAGAGACTGACAGAGCGGTTAGTAATGCTGTTCCAAAATATAAAGAGAAGCAAATAGAAAAAGCAGAAGAGCAACTAGAGTATCTAAAAACTACAATGTCTCCTGAAGAACTAAACACTTACATCTTAGAAGGCAACGACCCAATACTATCTAACAAATGGGCGACCTCAGTTGTAGAAGGTAACGTAGGACGTTTTCAGGCAGGTGAAGTTATCTCTAAAATTAGAGAGAATATGGGTAACTATGATTATGAAAAACAAACCCTAAGAGAATTTTATGCACCACAGATACCTGACATGGCTTCTAAAAGTTCAGCATACAAAAATGGTTTTTCGGTAGCGTTTAACAATTGGTCTGCAAATGAATATATGAAAGATGCAGACATGAGAGCTGTCAAAGCCGAACAGAAAAAAGTTGATGGGGTTGTAAAGTTTTTAGACAACACAGTTACAGACATGGATGATTATTGGGAAACTTTAAATTCATTCAATTCACAACTTCCAAATACTGCTGGTCAAGAAAATAAGTTTATGACCAATGAGCAGTTAAATGACGCTGCATTACAACACGCAAAGTTTATTGTGCAGAATGCAACTCAGGTAGAACATTTTGATAAAGCTATGGCCATCTTAACAGGTGACAGAGGTGTTGGTAAAAATGGTCAACAACTTGGTTCACTATTAAGTACAAGAAGAGAAGATGTCTCAAACTTAAAAGCTCAAATAATTCAAGAGCAGTTTAGATTTGAAAATCAACAAATTCAAAGAGACAATTGGAAAGAGCAAGAAGAAATAAAAACTATCTTATTGGACACGTTTACTGACCTAGACATCACAAATCAAGAAAGCATTAACTCTGCAAGAAAATCTATTCAAATGATTGACCCATCTTTTACACCAACTTTTGATAAGCTAGTTAATTTAGAAAGAAACGTAGCTGTATCTGAAAGTGACAAAGCAGCTTTCTTATTAAGTATTGCTGATGGTGATTATGATGATGATGCAGGCAGAATGTTTAAAGATTTTGAGAATGGTCAATATCCATTCAGTATGCTTACAACAGCATTGGGCGTATGGGGAAGTGCACATACAAGAATTGCAAACGGCGAAAAACAAATTTATGAAACAAATAAAACTTATGTTGATGGCACAACCATAATTAATAATTCAATAAAGAGGTCATTTCAAAGTGAGTTTGGCGGTATTGATGAAAATTATAATGAAGCAATTAGATTATCTACTTTCTATATTCAATCCAGCATTGTTCAATTTGAAGCTAGTGGAAATAAAACGCCAGAAGAACGAAGATTATTTATGAAAGACTTAGGTGACTATGTTTCTCAAATGTATTCAAAAGAAATGGTTACAGACCCTGTATTAGGTAACTTCCAGAATGTGACAGCAATTAATCAAGAAGCTGCTGAAAACAATACTTCATTTGAAAATGTTGTGAACACAATGATTCAACAAGTTCCACAATTTAATATAGAGGAATTAGTTACACCAAATTTAGGTGATATTAATTTGGCAGACATTGAAGCAGTTAATCAAGCTTCAGGAGAATACTTAAGAGCTAACGTCTATCCAGATATTGCAAAAGCTGTTCTTGAACAAATCCCTGCTATGTTTCAGGACAATTTAGTTGAATTCTTTGATGCTTTATCAACACCTAACTTTGATGCAATAGCAGAAGCAATGGGTATTGAGCCTACGCAACTATTTGATGCAATGAAACCAATCTTGCAAGGTAATAATTAATGGTAGATTTCTCTACTTCTTATGAAGATAACTTTGAGAGAAGTACAGGTATTAATTATTTAGGAACTAAAAACAAAATTGATACTAAAAAATATAATGAAGAAGCATTAGAAACCCTTACTACAAAAGATTTTGTTGAAACTTTAAGAGACTATTATCAATGGAGAGAAGGTGAATCTACACTTTATACAGGTGCTGGAGATTTAACGAATGCAGATGACTCTGACATTATAGAATATTTTTATAATGATAGAACGTGGCGCAACAACAACACTATTTCTATGACTAGAGATTTATCTTTGGTTATGGGAACAGATGACGATAAACGTCTTCAACAGTTTGCTAAGATAAATAATGTTTATCAAAACCTACCTAACTTTTGGAATGACCCTAATAGAGATTTTGGTGATTGGTTATTAGACTTTGGAGGAGCTCTTGTCGTAGACCCTGTAAATTTAATTGGTGTCGGTGTTGGAGGCCAAGCTGCTAAACAAGCTTATAAGCAAGAACTGAAATTTCTGCTTAAAGGTAAGATGGCAAATAAAATTAATGACAAGATATTTGAAGAAGCATCTAAAGCTGCAAGTAAAAAAGCATTTGCTGGAGCAGTAGGTAAAGGTGCTTTGTATGAAGGATTAATTGGTGGTGCTGTCACAGGCGCATCCGATGTAATTTTACAAAACACAGCAATTAAAAGTGGTGTGCAAGAAGATTTCGATTACGGAAGATTAGGTATATCAACTGCATTTGGGGTAGGATTTGGAACTGCTTTCGGTGGGGCATTTTCTGCAGGTGCTTTTAAATACACATTAAGAAGTAAACGTAAAGCGAGTATTAAAAACTTAGAAGATATTCATAACTATGGATTTGATGAACTCCAAGGAGATAGATTATTTGTTGACTTAACAGAACCAAAACTTAAAGGGGAGCGTTATCAAGATAAATCAGCAGAAGAAATTGCAAACATAAAAAAATACAATCAAATAACTCCTAAGACTACAGATGACTATGTTAAAGAACTAAGACAGCAAGCTCAAGAACCGGGAGGCAAACCTCCTAAAGAACAGTTTAACTATGACCGATGGGCTGAAGGAGATATAGACCACACACCTGTTCATCTAATTAAAAACATTGCCCGAGAATTATCTGAGAAGATGGACGCTGACATTAAAAATCAAAACTTCCAACAGATTAAAGAGGAAGCAGTTCTTGTTGGATTAAATCCAGAAAAACTTATTAAAGATATTAAAGATGCTGGTAACTCTAATATTGCTGCACAGATGTTAGCAATGCGTCAGCTTATTAAAAAAGAAGCAG
>Ga0209535_1001707_pt1 | contig 14694 bp, 11 predicted proteins | sample LinPmetageLP28_FD_184041 | JGI IMG/M metagenome (GOLD analysis project Ga0209535, IMG submission 184041) | Marine viral communities from the Pacific Ocean - LP-28 (SPAdes) (version 2) | ecosystem: Environmental > Aquatic > Marine > Oceanic | place: Pacific Ocean | collected 2009-08-22 | reverse complement strand
GTCCACACTGGTGTTGCCATTAAAATACTCCTTACAAGGGTATTTATTCGCAATTACCTATGATTATTCTGTGTACGAATCCAATGTTCCAGGTGTTGTCTGAGAGACTCACGTTCCGTTGTATCCTGCTCACGCCGTATGGCTTCCTCCAACCGTTTAATCTCTGATTGTGGAGACCTATACTGTCTTTGTTTGTTATAATGTCTCTTCATTCTTGTGTTGTAGAAGACTTACTGTATGGTTTTGTTAAAGATTAACTATTAACTAACTGCCGCACTAAATGGTGTTGCTGGGTTGGCACCTGCCGCCACCCTCATCACACCTCTTACGTGGTATTGGTTGGTCGCGATGTCAATCAGCTCAAGATAATCACCAACAATACCACCTTGTGTTCCACCGTTAAGTGTGATCGTATCAGAAGCCGCTACTGTCGGGAAGGCCGATACTGCTGTACCGTCTTCATCTAGGTACATCATGATGCCGTCGATTGTGTCTGTTGCATCTGCCACCTGTATCTTGTAGTTTGATGTGTTAGTCACAGAAACTATGAATTTGTAAACAGCACCTGTACCAGTCGCCGCCGGTAGTGTTAGTGTCACTGCCGCGTTACCACCAACTTCACCAAGTAATAGTGTCCTACCTGCGTGTTCCGTGATTGTTACTGCGTCCGTTGCCACGAATGTGTGTATGGCTGGCAGGAATGATCCTGTCAATGTAAGTTGTGTGTCTTCAATTTTAACTACACCCGTACCCTGCGTTGTGATATCTATGTCAGCGTTAGTTGTATCACTTGATATGAAATTTGCTCTTACAGTTGTGGCCTCCATCAATGTGAAGTTGGCCTCTCCCGCAGTCAAGTTCACGTTGGTTCCTGTTATAGCCACGTTCTGTCCTGTCGCCGGTGTCAGCGTAATTCCACCTGCTGTTGCCGAAAGAACGTTTCCGTCCATTTTCAAGTTGTCAGCAATTAATTGTCCTTGGACGTTTACATCTCCTGTTACATTAGTAGGTCCAGTTAAAACTATTGCGCCTGTTCCAGCGGGGTCAATAACAATGTCACCGTTGGTGTCTGATGTGATAGAACCGTCTGCTATAATGTTCAAATCTCCTACATGAAAGGTTCCTGTTGTCAGTGAACCTGAAACTGTTGTGTTACCTGTAGTGGCAACATCCGCTGTTGAAAGCGTTCCACTTACACTAGCGGAACCATTTATATCAATAGTAGTTGCAGTCAAGTCGATCTCATCTGTTGCACCAAGTCCTAAAACTGTTGCACTAATACCTTGTATGAATTGTGATGCATCATTGAAACAAAGTTTGTTAGTTGAATTCAAAGTTAAACCTGTTCCATCTGTATGAGTTAAAGTTGTATCTTGGTCTGCACCAAAATTAATTACTGAAGAATCTGCTAAGAACAAATCACTGAATTCTAAAGCAGTCGTACCAAGTGCCGCACCATCTGCCGCATCTGGAACAAAGGCAGTTCCTGCCGAAATTGTAGATGCACCAACTACTGTCCCTGAAACATCTAGGTTTCCGTTTACGTCAATGGTTGTGGCCGCTATCTGTACTTCTGTGTCTGCAATAATGTCCAGTTGGCCATCAGCTGAAGAACTTATAGAAAGTGCTGAATCCCTGAAAGTCAAAGTTGGAGCGCCTCCACCTGTCTCTGTAAGTAGTAATCCTTCGTTATGCACGTGTGTAAGTTGAATCTCTGAGTTTGCACCAAAATTTACCACTGCACCATCTGATAGGAAACTAGCATCATCTGAGAAAGTTGCATCCGCACTAAACACCGGAGTTGCAGTGAAAGTGGCAACACCTGTAAATGTAGCAGTAGTCTCGGCGGTTAATACTCCACTAACGTTTGCTGTGCCGTCTACCACTAAAGCTTCGTTAATGTTGATTGTGCTTGAATCATCTGAGCTCAAAGTTGTTCCTGCGATTCTGATCGCTGAAGCAACGACCCCACCTGTGCCATTTGGTAATAGTACGATGTCCTCGTTTGATCTTGCTGATGTAATTCTTCTTCCGTTTACGTCTAAGTCTCCACCAAGTTGTGGAGTTGAATCTTCCACAAGATCATTGGCTTCTGCTGTTGACCCGTATAGGTCTGTGAAGTTGTCGTTAATCTTGTCAAATGCTGTTCTTAATGGATCGCCTGTGCCATCATTGGCCGATGATCCTATGTTTATACTTTGTTGTGCCATGTGTTAAATCCCCTTGTACGTGATTATTTAGCAACAATCCTAAGAACCGGACGTAAAATTATACATCGATCGCGATTCTCTGTAACTTGAACACTGTACTCGCATCAGAAATGTTTGTCACTCGTACTCTCACGTTATCGCCGTCGATGTCTGCTGAGAACACACAAAGTCCGTCCGTGTAGTTTGTTGTAGATCCAAATGTTGATATGAATGCATTTGTCCCGTCGTGTGTTACGTTTGCTTCCACCAGTTCAAATCTGCTGTTTGTGGCATCTTTTATTGATATGAACAACTTCACACTTCTGTACACTGTTTTGTCAAACTGGTTCAATGTCGTTGTGGATGAACTAGCCACAGTTGTCGTTGCGTCAGCTAGGTCTGAATGGTTCAAGGTTGCACCTGCTGTCGCAAAAGATAGGTTACCTGATCCATCGGTCTTGATGAACTGTCCATTTGTTCCATCCGATGTTGGGAAAGTGAATCCGCTTATCGTTACCCCACCTGAGCCGTTACCTGACAGTTCGAGGTTAGCGTTTGATGAATTGGTCTTGACCGTGTTGTCATCTATTGTAATTCCTTCCAGGGTCAACGCCTGTGTGACCGTAAGTGTTGTGAAAGTACCAGCCGCCGCTGTGCCAGTACCAATTGTAGTTCCATCGATCGCACCACTGTTTATGTCTGCTTTGGATATCACAACTGATCCTGTTCCCGAAGGAGATATAATCAAGTCGGAGTTTGAAGCAGTTGCTTTTATTTGGTTGTCTGTTATGTTGATGTTGTCATCGATAGTCAGGTTGTTGACAATTACTGCTCCTGTTCCACCTGGCTCAAGACGTATGTCTGCGTTGGAACTTGAAGAGATAATGTTGTCATTGAAGCTCAGGTTGTCGACCGTTACACCACCGCTGGTGAAAGTCATTGCACCTGTCACTGTCAATGCTCCAAGTGTGGATAATCCACCAACGTCCAAAGTACCTGTTGTGGTTAGATTCTCATTGCCAAAACTTATCTCGCCTGATGAGTCTGTGATAGATCCGCTCGCCATTGTTAAAGTACCAGATGTGACAGTACCTGTCGTTGTTAGGTTCTCGTTGCCAAAACTTATGGCACCTGATGAATCAGTGATTGATCCATTGGCAAGTGTTAGGTTACCTATTGTGGATCCTGTGCCACTGTTAATTGTTCCCGTTGATGTTAGGTTCTCATTGCCGAAGCTGATTGCACCACTTGAATCTATTATGGAACCACTTGAAAGTGTGACATTGCCAACTACTAAGGTACCTGTTGTGGACAAGTTCTCGTTGCCGAAGCTGATCGCTCCTGATGAATCAGTGATTGATCCATTTGCAAGTGTTAGGTTACCTATAGTTGAACCCGTGCCACTGTTGATTGTTCCCGTTGATGTTAGGTTCTCGTTGCCAAAATCAATTGCTCCACTTGAATCTATTATGGAACCACTTGAAAGTGTGACATTACCAACAACTAAGGTACCTGTTGTGGACAAGTTCTCGTTGCCAAAACTTATGGCTCCCGAGGAATCTGTGATTGACCCATTTGCCAATGTAAGGTTACCTATCGTTGAACCTGTTGCACTATTGATTGTTCCTGTTGACGTTAAATTCTCATTGCCGAAGCTGATTGCACCACTTGAATCTATTATGGAACCACTTGAAAGGGTGACATTGCCAACGACCAGTGTACCTGTTGTTGTAAGGTTCTCGTCTCCGAAGCTGATAGCACCTGAAGAGTCAGTTATTGATCCATCTGCCAGTGTTAGGTTACCTAGTACCGATCCGGTTTCGGCTGAAATAGTTCCTGTTGTTGTCAAGTTCTCGTTTCCGAAGCTGATTGCTCCACTTGAATCTATTATGGAACCACTTGAAAGTGTGGCATTGCCAACTACTAAGGTACCTGTTGTTGTTAGGTTCTCATTACCAAAACTTATGGATCCACCTGAGTCAGTTATTGATCCGTCTGCTAGTGTTAGGTTACCCAGTGTTGAACCTGTTTCAGCTGAAATAGTTCCTGTTGTGCTTAAATTCTCATTGCCAAAGCTGATTGCACCTGATGAATCTGTTATTGATCCATTGGCAAATGTCAGGTTACCCAGTGTCGATCCAGTCGCGGCTGTTAGTGTGCCTGTAGTTGTTAGGTTTTCATTGCCAAAACTTATGGCACCTGATGAATCAGTGATTGATCCATTGGCCAGTGTTAGGTTGCCTATTGTGGTGCCTGAGCCTGCTGAAATGGCACCCGAAAATGTTGTTGTCCCAGACACTGAAAATGTGCCGTCCACTACAAGTCCTTCATTGATGTTTATAGTAGTAGAGTCGGTTGAACTCAGGGAGGTTCCTGCTATCTGTATGGCTCCAAAAACTACACTTCCTGTACCAGATGGTACTAGGTTGATGTCCTCGTTTGTTCTTGTGCCTTCGATGTTGTTTCCGTTGATCCTGAGTGCAGGAAATTGCACTGCACCCGAGCCCGCTGGTGAAAACACCAGGTCATCGTTCGTCCTGGTCGCCCTGATTTCGTTTCCTGTTACTGCTATGGTAGTGAGGTCGAATCCTGGTGATGCATAAATTTCGGTGAAGTTCGTGTTCACCTTGATCATAGCATTCCGTAACGTATCTCCCGTTCCGTCGTTTGCGTTGCTACCTACATTTAATACTAACTGTGCCATGATCTATACGTTTATTAATCTCCTCACCACGATTACTTCGTGCGTGTTACTAGTACTTATCTGTCCCCTGAGCCTCACATCGTTACTGTTTACGTCCGCTGAGAACGTAACTAGGTCAGACCCGGTGCTACTTGTCCTTCCAAATGTGGACACGTATGCATCCGTGCCGTCATGGGTGACCCTTGCCTCCAGTGTCTCAAAGTTGCCGAGTGCGCCGGAGTTGGGATCTGAAACTGAAACGTTGTAAACCGCAGATCTGTGTGTGGTTTTATTGAATGTGTCGATCGTTGCAATGTTTGATGGATTACCCGCCGCCCTGTCCAAGTGCACCTGCCATGCATTGATGGTTCCACCAGCTGTGGTGTCCGCTAATGTCGCCCTCACCTTGACATTGTCGCCGTCTACAACTGAGGTCCAATTGGTTATATTTGAGGTTGCTGAATCTGTGTTGATACCATGCCTATGGTTGTACGCATCCGTTCCATCTGTCACTACCATAATTTCGTCTATGGCCGATTTGTTGTCGGTCTGGTGCGTGACTGCCACGTAAAGGGCTCCCTGTGTGCTCGCGTGTGCGAAAGAATCAATCTCTGTGAACTGTGTTCCTGCTGGCACAGGTATGTGTATCCTGTATGAGTTGACCGTTGTTGAAGCACCCGACGTGGATGACGCCTGTAAAGTGGTTGTAGTGCTGGAGTGCGAAGCTGTCAATTGCAACTGTGCCGTGCCCTTGGTACTGACCTGCGGACCTTCAGATACACTTGCTTCTGTGCCATCGCTGATCACAGTGGCCTCCATTATGCTCTTGCCGTCACCGGCTGATCCTATTATGATGTAGTGTGCCGCGGCATAGGTGTTGGTACTGAACGTGTCTATGGTCGTGGCAGAACTGGAAACGGTCACTGCTGATATCACGTTCACGTTGGTGCCTGTTGTTGCTGTCTGATCGTCCGCGAGTAAAATCCTGTACATGTGTATTCTTAGATTGGTGTCTAGACCTGCCGCACTCACCACAACGTTGTCGCCCGATATTGCCGCGGTGAAAGTCGCCAGCACGTCCGTGGAAGCGGCACCTGTGTTTCCGGAGCTGTGTTCGTTGTAGGTAGTGATGTAGGCCGCTGAGCCGTCATGCACTACAAGTAGTTCAATGTTCATGACTTCACCACCTGAGGCGTTCATCACAGACACGAAGTATTTGGCTCCCCTGTGGTCTGCGTGTGCGAATGTGTCTATGGATTCCGAAGCACTGTCAACGTCTGCGTTGATCTCCACCGTCGCCAATGCTGATTCATCTCCAGCGTAGCCTGTTGAGTCATCGTCACCTAGACCTATCCTGTATGAGTTAATAAAATTCTGCACGGTAGTTGAACCGTCGTTGATCCCTGTGAGCTTCAACTGTATGTTACCATCGTCTACGCCAACATCCGCAGTAACCACATCAAATTCCTCTGACCTGACCACACTACTGTTGGATATGAACCCTTCAATACTGCTGTCATCACTTGTTCCGTGTAGCACAGAATACTTGTGGAATGCCAGTCTACCACTGGTCATGTCCTTGGCCAATGTCAAATACCATGCACTGTCATACTTCGATGAATCAAATTCATCGAATATCTCTTCAGAACCAAATCCCTGTCTTGATACGATGGTGCTGGTTACATGGTCTACGTCTGTTACCACCAGTTGTCCAATTGAAGTTGCTCCTACTATGGCGATCGGTGTTCCTGATCTTGTTGTTTCATCGTCTGCCAGTAGTACCCTGTACATTGTGACTCTGCATACACCTGCTGTGCCGTTTGCACCTCGCAGTCTCACGTTACCACCACTTATGTCCGCTGTGAAAGTGGCCAGTGGTGTGATTTCTGGGTTAGAAATTACGGTGTTGAATTCCTGGATAAAGGCGTTGGTGCCATCATGTACCACCAGTACCTCTGTGCTTTCAACTTCGTTAGTTGTGGTGTTGTTTATGGATATGAAGTACTTGGCACCTCTGAAATCGTCCGCCGCAAACGTGTCTAGATTGGCCGCCGCTGAATCTAGGTCCGTCACTAACAATGTCTGTTGCTGTGTTAACGTGGTACTTCCTGCCTGTGCACCTGAGGAGTCGTTATCACCTAGACCGATCCTGAAGAAGTGCAGTGTGTTTATGGCTGATGTTGTGGATCCGTCTGCGAGTGTGCCGCCTTGGCCTAAAAGTCTAACTTTGCCGCTGGCCGCCCTTACATCGGTGGCCAGTAATACTTCCTCATCATCTGATGTACGTATGATCTGTGATGAACCAGAGAATGCATCAAAGGTTGACCCGTCAGCTGTTCCCTGGGCGACGATATGTTTCTGCATCTGGAACTCTATTGAACTGTCCGCCGCTTCCAGTCTGCTTAGAGCTATGTACCATGCACTGTCGTATTTTGACTGTGAGAAGTCATTGATCATGCTCTGGCCTGCTGTTATTGATTCGTTCTCACCTGTTGATAGGTTGGCGTCTAGCACGACCTCTGTTGTGAAACCAATGGTGTTCTTTGCATCAACGATGGTGGATTCACTGAAAGATATTGAGTTCACGAAGTAACTTAAATCTTTACTTCCATCTGTCCTTATGAATCCGCCCGTGTCGCCATCTGCGCCGGGCAGTTTGAAATCATTTATCACGACACGTCCTGAACCATTGGCCTCGAATTCTAGGTTGTCGTTGCTACGGTTTGTGGACATGGTGTTGCCAGAGAAGGTGATCTTGTTCGGTATCACCAGTGTTGTGAAGTTCAAAGGATCGAAAGCACCAGCGGCCGGTTCATTGGCCCCCACTACAACGTTGTCTATTGTTCCTGAATTCAGGTCTATGCCGCTTATCTGTACTAATCCTGTACCACTGCCTGCAAGTTCCAAGTCCGCGTTAGAAGTCGTTACTTTAAGAACGTTGTCCTTGAAACTTAATGAAGAATCTATGGTCAAGTTTGACACGTTGACCACACCTGTTCCTCCAGGACTAAGCCTTAGGTCAGCGTTTGAGCTAGTTGAAATTATGTTGTCGTTGAATGTAAGATTGTCCACCGTTATGGAATCCGCGAATGATGTGGCACCCGACACCGCCATTGAATCAAATGTGGACAAACCTGACACGTCCAGTGTTCCTGTGGTTGTCAAGTTCTCATTGCCAAAAGTAAATTCACCTGTTGAATCTGTTATTGCTCCACTGCCTGCAGTCAGTGTGTTATTGATCGCCATGCTTGAAGCCGATGTCGTTACATTTTCATTGCCGAAACTAATAGATCCACCTGAATCTGTAATTGATCCATTTGCGAATGTAAGGTTACCAATAGTGGAACCTGTTGCCCTAGCAATCGTACCTGTCGTTGAGACGTTCTCATTACCAAAATCTATTGCACCCGATGAGTCTGTTATTGATCCATTGGCCACTGTCAGTGTGCTGTTGATATCAATGGATGTTCCAGTCGTTGTTAAGTTCTCATTGCCGAAACTTATAGATCCACCTGAATCAGTTATTGATCCATTTGCCAGAGTTAAATTTCCTATAGTGGATCCAGTTGCCCTTGCGATGGTTCCTGTTGTTGTCACATTTTCATTTCCAAAACTTATGGCACCTGATGAGTCTGTTATTGATCCATTGGCCACCGTCAGTGTGCTGTTGATAGCAATGGATGTTGCTGTGGTTGTCAAGTTCTCATTGCCAAAACTTATGGCACCTGATGAATCTGTTATTGATCCGTTTGCCAGCGTAAGGTTACCGATAGTGGAACCTGTTGCTCTTGCTATGGTTCCTGTCGTTGTAACGTTCTCGTCGCCAAAACTTATCGCTCCACTGGAGTCTGTTATTGATCCATTGGCCACGGTCAGTGTGCTGTTTATTTCGAAAGATGTTCCAGTCGTTGTTAGGTTCTCGTTTCCAAAACTTATGGCACCCGACGAGTCTGTGATTGATCCATTGGCAAATGTTAGATTACCCAGCGTTGATCCAGTTGCGGCCGTTAATGTTCCAGTCGTTGTCAGGTTCTCGTTTCCAAAACTTATGGCACCTGATGAATCAGTGATTGATCCACTGGCCACGGCCAGTGTGCCAACGGTCATCGTTCCTGTTGTCGTTAAATTCTCATTGCCGAAGCTGATCGCTCCTGATGAATCTGTTATTGATCCATTGGCAAATGTTAGGTTACCAAGTGTTGAACCTGTTCCTCCACTGAGAGTACCTGTAGTCGTTAAATTCTCGTTTCCGAAACTAATAGAACCCCCGGAGTCGGTTATTGATCCATTTGCAAGTGTAAGGTTACCTATCGTGGAAGACGTCCCGGCCGTTACTGTTCCTGTGGTTGTCAGGTTCTCGTTTCCGAAGCTGATCGCTCCAGTGGAATCCACTATCGAACCGTTACCAAGTGTGAGTGTAGCTATGTCCATGCCAGTGGCAAAAGTCTTTGCACCACTGAATGTGAAGCCATCCTCGACTGAGAGGCTTCCGTCGACTATCACGTTCTCGTTTATGTTAATAGTTGAGGAATCATCTGAACTTATGGTTGTCCCACCGAAGGCCAGTCCTGCTATGGTTACACGACCGGAGCCATTGGCAATGATTTTGATGTCGTCGTTGGTGTTTATGACTTCTATGTTGTTGTCATTGAACCTGATGCCCGGGAATACTATCGAACCTGTTCCGCTTGGATGTACGTCGATGTCTGCGTTTGATAGCCTTGACGTGATGTTGTTGCCGAAGAACTTGATGTCCGACTTGACAGGCACGAGATCAAAGAAATCATTAAAATTAGCGTTGATCTTGTTCCCGGAAACATACAAGGAATCACCTGTACCGTCATCCGCATTTACACCTACATCTATTACCTGTTGTACCATATTAGCAATATTTAGTGGATTTAAATGATATGTCTAAACGGCCATTAGCCAGTGCTTACTCTAAGATCGTTGCCGCTTCGGAACAACTGACCCGCAACATTTGGGTTGCTAGTGGGCAAATTGGCCATCAAGACCACAGCAGGTATCATTTCAACTGCTCCTGTACCAGAAGCATCAATTATAAGATTATCGTTGGACTGATTAGTAGTAATTTTGTTATCAGCTACCGTGACTGCACCCAGCACAATATCACCTGTACCATTGGCAGTGATTGTTAGATCAGCATTGGTTGTTATGCTTGAGATTGTAGAATTTGTTATCGTTAAATTGTCTATCTCTATGGCGCCAGCACCGTTTGCCTGGATTTTCAAGTCTCCATTGGTAACCGATGTCGTTATCAATCCTGTAGTTCCATCACCGATCAACGAATACACTTCGTTGAAGTTCGTGTTGACTTTCGTCATCGCGGTACGTAAGGTATCGCCTGTGGCCGGATTTCCCAGTGTTCCTGTGTCTATGTTAAGTTTCGCCATAATGTGTTGTACATATTTATTAAATACACATATGTTCATAGAAACACTCAGGACCATGAGACTGTACGAACGCAAGAGTAAATTAGGGATTTATCACACCTTCCACAGGAAAAACACCGTGTACGTATTCAAGTGTGACTCATGCGGTGTCACTTTCTTGAGACCCAAGGCACATGTGGATCCAGACAGGGCATCAAACGATTACAAACATGTTTGTTCCTACTGTGATACTAAAAAGTACGCACAATCAGTGGGTGTCAAGATGCGTAAGGTGTATCAGCTAGATGCCAGTAGTACCACTACCTTATAACTGTTTCCATCGGATGTCATCACGATAACCGGTAATCCATCTCTGTAGGTCGGCGTATATACCACACTTGATGTTGGGTTGGTCGAAGTACCAACGCAGGTACGGATTGCCTTCTAGGTATTCCTTCCTATTGACAAAGTGAAAGTTGGTGTTAGGGAATTTGCGGAAAATCTGTCTCAGTTGATACATCCACTCGTACTTGAGGTACGCCTTCATGCTTTCACGACCTGGATAATTTATCGAATTCTTGTAGATATTGTTCTGAATCCTGCTGGGTGTTTCCATTTCCCATTGTTGGGCTCCCATTATGTCAAATGCCAATATGACAATATTTTCTATGCCCGACTCTGCGGCCATTAACACGGCACTGCAACCAGATCCCCTCGCCTTGGAGAAATCATTGGTCTTTATCTTGCCACCCTTCTTGATGTTTCCACCCCGCCATACTCTGTATATCTTCAATCCATCAGGCACTTCTGTTTCCTTGTCACCCTCACAGATGTAATTCCATTTGCTTATGTTTTCCATTCCGTGTATCTGTGGAGACTCCTTGCCGTTGTTATGCCATTGTGACAGTTCTTCAAACATTTCCGGATTGACACATACTATGTGATCACACAACATAGGATGATCCCTGTAGATGGCGTTGCAACCGTAGATGACGCCTTTACTTTTTAAACTTTCTATTGGGAAAATGTTCCTTGACTCTCCGTTGCCTATTACGAATGCCGTGTCCATTAGACACCAAAGCTCTCACCACATCCACAGGATGCTGTTGAGTTGGGATTGGATATTTCAAACTGTGAGCCAAATGTTTCTTCAACGAAATCGATCTTTGTTCCTACAATATACATCATGGAAGTTTCATCCACAACAAATTTACCTGTGTTCCAGTCTTCTGTGTGATCGCCATCCCCTACACTCTCTTTTGTGTCTGCAAAACCCCAGTCGTATTTGAATCCTGCACAACCGCCACCTAAAACTGCCAGGCTCACTGCGTACTTGTCCGGATTCTTCTGTAGTAATTTTTCTATTTGATTCTTTGCTTCTTCTGTTATTTCAAATGGTTTCATACTAGTAATTATCATTGTTTGTTGCCACTGTTTTGTATTCCCACTGCCATCCAGAATCTCGTTGCATCTCTTTTTATTTCAAAACTCATGTATGCGTTCTGGTCCTCCCAGTGGTTCTTGGGATTCTCTATTTCACCTGCAGGTTCGAACCACCAACCCCACTTGCCTTCACAGTGCAGTTGGCACCAGTCTATGCATTCTGCCATTACACCATTGCTGTTAAGGTCCACATTGAACTCGAAATGTTGCATGTACCCGCAGTCGTCTGGTACCTCATCCAATCTAGGATTGCTTTTCTTTACTTTTATTTTTCCGTAACTGGTCATCACTTCCAATTGTCAATGACCCACTGGTCACCGCATTCCATGGGGTTTGGTGATCCATGGAACACTGCCACTTTGTTGTCCTGTTTTATTTTCACTGGTTCCCTGAACACTTTCTTGCCATCTTTGGTCAATAGTTTCGTGTCCTTTAATCCTATCATCTCCCACTTGTATGATCTTATCCATTCGTCTGGAAACCATGTGATCTCGTCTTTGGCCCTCTTGGTTATCCAGTCCTGATCACCATGATTCTGTTGCATGATCTGTGCTGATCTGTCTTTGAATTCGTTCCATAGGTAGTCCATTGTGCCGGCCTCCCATCTCATGCAACTGGAGTTAGAAAGTTTCCAGTCCTTTACCCTGCACCTGTTGAAGTCTCTGATTATGTTGAACTTGCCTGGATGACTGAACAACGGATCTATGTTGTCAAATACTACAACGTCAAGATCAAAAAATAGTATGTTGCCTTTTAGTGGCATCTCAGGGGCAAACATCCATAACTTGCTCCACCAAGATTTCACCCATGGATCAGTTGGTAGCTTTATTACATTTATTTCTGGATCTAATCCTGCGGGATCATCTGTAAGACAATGGAATCGAAAAGGCACTGTGGTGTGTCTTTTAACCATGCTGTTGAGTACATTCGCATACTGCGAAGGATACTTGATCCCCCACTTAACACATACTACGTGATTCATATCCTTTTTTCAATCCTTCTATTTGTATCTGTCGCCAATCGTCGCTGTCCAGTGTGTATGGATATGCACACTCTATGGTCCGGTTTGACATTGTCTTGATGTTAGATATATTTAAATTTTTGCTCATGGTCTCATATATTTCTTTGAATGTCGCATTGACTCCAAATGTCCTCTGCAGGTCCACTTGTCCTATCTTGGTGTAGCCCAGTGACAGCTTGGGATCTTCCCAATCATATCCGTTGTCTTTTAGCCATGCTCGATATTCGTCCATTTCTTTTTTTTTGAAATCCTGCTCTTCCGTCACGGTCTGTCCCCACTCCACATCAAACTCTCCCGAGTAGTACTTCTGGTGATTAATCTCTGAACAAAGTGCTTCTGTCATGACAGGTGCATGTTCATCCCTGAACACTTCATAAAGTGTCTTGCCGACCTGCGACCAGTGTAGGTATACACCGCCTAGTTCTCTATCGTATCTGTTTTGTTTGAAAAGTTCAAAATCTTCCTCATGTAAATCATATCTTGGTGCATTCAAAAAAGTTGTAATTTGTGATGGTCGCATCCATTCTGGCTCAAACGCATTCTTACGGTCTGCATTGACCCAACTTTCGATCTCATGGCAGATGTTGTTAAGTTGTCTTATAGCATATTTGGTATCAACATCGGCCTGTTTGTAAAAAGCAGACATACTCCAAGCGGTGCCTTGTAATTCTTCAAAATATCTATGCAACAGATTACATGCATCGTGTTTAAGTTTTAATCCAGGACACATTGGTCCCTTGCCTATCGGAAGGTAACGACTGTATTGGAAATCGTCCACGGCAAACGGGTGGATCTTTTCGTATTCCGGTTCAAACGTGTATGAGTTGATTTGTTCCACTGACTTGTTCAGCTCTTTAACTAGGTATGATAGATTCCTCTTTGAATCTGCGAATCCCAAAAAACAGAAATTCTTTTCTAGTATCCTCTTTTGTTTGAGGTTGTCTTTTAGTGCTTCTATCCACCTCTTGCCTAACGGTGTGTCGTAGGTCTTTATGTAGTAGGCCCTGTCATTGAGGCCTACCCTTACTAGTTCAAATAAAAATTTATTCTGGCCTTTTGTAGATGGCACTGTTTGCTCCGTGTTCTGCACATTCCACACTCTCCACCCAGCATCTACCATCTGAATTGACGGTTATAAGATTATCTGCAAACCTGTAGGCATGTTCCGCAAATTTCTCTGCACCTACTCCGTCAAACATTCTTATCTCTGCGAGATCCAACTGTTCCAGTTCCTTGAACTTCTCTAGATGTGGGTCGTTCATGTCCAGTGCAAGTTTGTGATCGAAATGATCCTCCAGCCATGCCCTCAATGGTTTCAGTCCACCAAAGTCCACTGCCCAGTTTTTGTTGTCAAGTTCCTTGCAACCAAATGTGAATTTGAATGCTAGTGAATATCCATGTAGCAGATGGCAGTGTGAGTGATCCGCATTGGGTTGTCTGAACACACAGGCCAGGCCTGCGTTGTGTCCGTATGTCTTAGTTGATTGATAAGTCATCGTTTCTCCTGTTATTGATGACTTGCAGAGTGTTTATAGAGGGATGAAAGCCTTTAAGTCCTCTCATTAGTTTAATCTTTTCTTGATATCCTCAAGATCAAATCCTAATTCTTCCGATTTCTGTCTTAGTGTGTCAGTGAGCTCGTTTGGTATATTTAACTCTCCGTCAATGATGCTTTTTAAAAAATGTATCAGCACAGAGAACTCAGTACTCTTGGACACTTTCTCTGGATCTATTCCTTTTTGTTCCATAACATGTAGCATGGCTTCTGTCACATCGATAAGCGTCTCTATGCTCTTGCTGTGTTTCCCAAAATGCGACACTATACGATGATCTTTGGTTTGTCAGGAACGACCACAGTAGTAAAAACTTTCTTGTATTCTGCAGATATCTTGTCGTTGACAACTGAAATACACTGTATCTTGTCTTTTGCCAGTGAAATATCTATATCTTGGTCAGCAGTAGAGA
>Ga0209535_1001706_pt1 | contig 14699 bp, 16 predicted proteins | sample LinPmetageLP28_FD_184041 | JGI IMG/M metagenome (GOLD analysis project Ga0209535, IMG submission 184041) | Marine viral communities from the Pacific Ocean - LP-28 (SPAdes) (version 2) | ecosystem: Environmental > Aquatic > Marine > Oceanic | place: Pacific Ocean | collected 2009-08-22 | reverse complement strand
TACAACACCGCCACCTCCACCGCCGCCAAAATTGAAACTTGATGCGTCGTAAGAGCACCCGCCCGCTGAGCCTCCGGCCACGATACATGCGTCAACCACTCCGCTTTGCGTTACAGTCAAAGTACCGCTTGAAGTAAATGTGTGAACGTCATACGTCACACCACCATCGGTGTACTGCGTAAAAGTTCCACCGCTAATCTTGGCAAAACGACCCGCTGTGGGGATATTCGAGTTAGCGCCTTTAGCACTAGAAAACTTTGATATACTCATGTTTACACGACCACCCTAATAATTACAATACCGGAACCGCCAGTACCACCACCTGCACCGCTTGTTTTGGTTCCTTGAGCACCGTTACCTGTATTTGCTGCGCCGTCAGCATCACCAAAAGCGTTCCCACCAGCGCCGTAAGTGGTTGCTGAGTTGTTAAGACTTGAACTGGTTCCAACTCCCCCAGTTGAAGTACTTGGGGCACCACCGCTACCGCCCCCGCCACCGCCAACTGCCGTACTTGTCCCAGCCGCGCCGTCATTTCCAGTAAGAGTAGAGAAAGCCGACCCGCCTGCGTGAGTGCCGTTCCCACCGCCACCACCGCCAGACGCACCGCTGCGGCCTGTTTCTCCTCGGCTACCGCCGCCACCTCCACCGGAGGATAAGTAGAAACCTAATGAACTTGCAAAGCCCGAAAGGCCGTTCTCACTTCCGCTAGTTGAACCACCAGCACCACCGGCCCCAACAAATACGGACAAGGTTCCCGCACTTAAGTAAACGTTGTTCTCAAACACTTGACCGGCACCTCCGCCGCCAGCAGAGTATCCAGTTATGTTACCTGAACCACCTCCGCCACCGCCGCCGACAAGAAGAATGTCAGCGAACCCAGCAACGTCAATCGTGACAGTACCAGAACTTGTAAACGTCAGGTACTTGTAATCCACACCGCCGTCGGTGTAAGTGCCGGTCGCCGTGTCCGTGAAATTCGCCGCTGGTATGGAAGCCTCAGTCCCGATTAGACCACTCCCACTAAACGTTGACATTGCCATTAGGAAATCTCACTCAAAAATGCAGTAAAGTTGCAGGTCGCTGCCGACGAAGACACGCGAATAAACTTCGCAGCATCCATAGTAATACCAAGCGTCAAAGCAACCGTGTCATTACCGGCAACCGCAGCATCATAAACAAGGAACTCGCTGGCACTAGGCGTACCAGCAGTAGCATCCATGCCTACACGAACAGTGACAGCAGAACCAGTCTGGTTCGTAATAACAAGCGAAGAAACTACCGCTTCAGTAGAAGAAGGTGTCGTGTATAGTGTTGCGAAAGTTCCCGTACTTGCAGTACCCTGAACCTGCGCGAATTTGTATGCTGTAGCCATTTTGTTATGCTCCCATCAGAAAGAAAACGTCTTGTAGTCCTGCGCCGCCGGATGAACCGCCAATGCCTGTCCAAGCGGAACCGTTCCACCCGAAATATAATGTTGTGTCTGTTTCATAAATAATCTCACCAGCAGAAGGGCTTCCGGGGCGAGAAGAAGAAGTAACAACAGTTACGTGTTTAACCGCTGTGTTGTCGTGAGTGTTCGGCTCGTCAAAGTCTCGTGCCGAAACACCATGCTGCACTGGGCTTCCAGCGTCATGCGCCTGACCAGTAGTTCCATCAACTCCACGAACTATTGTTACAGTAAGACCCGACCTCCCGGTAACCGTAACAACCTCTTCTGTTGCTAAGTCAGAGTCAATGATTAGTGTGTAGGGAAAACTTGACGGCCAACCGCTTACAGCGGCCACTCCCATTGTTACTGCAGTGCTAGTAATAGAAGAGGAAAGAGTGGTCCTCGCTGCTATACTAGAGTAATACCTTCTAGCCATTTTTTATTCCTTTACCTAGTGTAATGCGAACGGACAGGGAATGCGGACTGCATCCCCTTCACTTCTTCTGCTAGTCTTACTTGATACATTTGCAAAAGGAAGCGGGACAACGCACTAGACGAACCAATAGGTCGCTGTCCTGCGGAGAAGTCTGCTTGTGCAGAGTCACCGCTTGCTTGAGCAGAGTCAAAGAATGGAACCAGCCGGTAAGCGGCACCGAAACGAACAAGGTCTTCGCAAGAGTTAGGTAACCCAGTTACCGTATTGAAGACATCTGAACCGTTTACTAAAGGTGAAGGTTCTTTTGTAAAAGTTATTTTCATTGGACGACCGGGTATGATAGAATCGTACACGCTCAAAGACACGCCACTTGAATATGATCCTGTTGCAGCATGCTTGTCTACGCGGAAACGACGCACAGGTAGCCATTCCTTAGAAGGCCCTGTCGTCTGCCACGATACTTGAAGAATGTCAAGGGCACCAGCAGGCAACTCGTAAGTTGTCACTGCCGGGTTAAAAGTTATTTCAGTGGTTCCTATAGCAAACAGTTCCGGGTACACGGCTATGACTGCATCGTTTAACGCTTGACTCACCATTTTGCGTGGAAACATTGGTGACGAAGTAACCATGCTACCCGACGTGTGTGATGCTGCAGTAGAAGAACGGTAACCCCTGCCGTAAGGCGGGATAGTTACTGTGCCTGTCTGCTGATCTACGCTATCTATCCAAATGAGTTCGTTGCCGACCTCAGCGGTACCGCGAGAAATCGAAGTAACGTCGTTAACAACCATTGTCGTTGCTGTGGATGTAACGTCGGTAGTAATGTGGGTTACTTGATCTTGTTGTTTTGTGTACCCCTGCAGGTGCAGGAGAGTGTCGTCAATCATTTCGTTAAATGTTGTCATGCTGCACTCACATTAACAAACTTAGCAGCGTTCTTGTTGACAACCATTTTAGCGGGAGGGTCAACGTCAGCATTGTATGGACGACCTAGTAGCCGTGATGCTGATTCCGCTTCACGTACTTTAGTGATCGTTGTTCCTTCTGGCTGTATACCATTCACCCTAGCCGACTGATAAGCGGACAGTTCCTTCTTAACATCACTGGTAAAGGGGTTGTTCATGGTTGCAGCAACACGGACGTTAGCGTCCTGAAGACACTGAGCATAACTCTCGTGGTCTTTTGTTTTACATCCAGTTCTACAATTCATGTTATTCCTTAAAGGGTTTCTATAGTAATCAAGTTGGCGTAGCCAGCGTTCGTAACAGCCGTTACCTCTTCAGGGCTAAGCACATGCCTGTGCCCACCAGCAAAATAGTAGTCAGCGGTGAGGGTGTCCTCTTGGGCAACGAAGTCCACAATTGTCCCATTTGTACCATTTATAACTAAAGACTTACCAGAGGTAATGCTGTACCTTCTCAACAACCTGTCCTCGGTGTACGTGTACTGCACGGTTGGTAGGTCAAGCACGTTTAACGGCTCATACAGCGACGCTGAGAGGTTTACAGCCCCGTTAAGGGGCCTAGGAGCGGTAACAATAACACTACGCACAAGGGCCGTCATATTGGCTTCTGCGGACATTTCCAATTCGGTAAAGAAAATGCGACTTGAGGTTGCCGTCATGTTAGAAACACCAGCCACCAAAACAGCAGCAGCATTAACAACGTTAGGCACAACCACCATGTCCACCTGAGCAGACATGACGGAAGCCGACACGTTACCAATAGTAACCGTGGCTGTCATTCCAGAAGCACCCGACAAAGCGGACGTTGCAAGAAGAGTAGCGTTAGCCAAACTTACCATGTTCGATGCAGCACTAAAATCTGCTACACCGTCAAGAATCTGAGGAAACCCCAGACGAGTAACAACCTCTTCCGAAATATCAAGCATCAGGAAAGCGTAATGTCAATTGCGCCCGAAGCAAACTGCACAGTATCTCCAGCAGTTACTGTCCTAGAAGTAGTCAAAGCCCCATAAAGCAGTCGCTTAGGTGAGCCAGCAGAGTCATAGATTTCAATACCAACCACGGTAGCAGCAGGCATACCAGTAAACGAAATAGCACCACTGTTTTCAATAGCACCACTAGAAGCAGCACCAAAAGTAATAGTTTGAGCAGCGTACGAACCACCAGTAACTTCAGTACCAGCACTAGCATCACTGCCGTTGGCTGTCATCAAGCGAAGTTTAATAGCGCCAGTAACGCTGTAAGTAGAAGTACCGACAAGCGCATCAAGAAGTTGATTCTCAATAATGTCGGGAAGATTATCAGCCATAGCAAGATCCTTAAGATAGTTTCAAAATGTGGGAGGGGGACACCCCGAAAGGTGCCCCCCGAACATCACTTACGCAATGCTTGAAGAAGTTTCAATCCGACGCAAAGAATCTTGACGGTAGATTGACCAACCCTGCAGGCTGTACCAGCCAATGGGCCGTGCCCGCATCAACTTGTCCACAATTGGACCCTGAACGATACCCGGCTCAACAGCGGTAGCCTCAGCGAGTGCTTGCTGTCCAGCAACAATCGAACGGTAGACCTTAGCGGAAGAAGCGCCATCTGCAGCAACAGTTGCGCGTGGGGTCTCCACGACATACGCTCCACCATAAACGCCGGTCGTGGCGTTAAGGATGTTGCCAACATTCGGGTCAGTGTACTTGCGGATGTCCTCGAAGGACAACGCGCCAGTCTCTGAACGAAGGTCAAATGCAACCTCTGGGTGCATGTATGCTGCGTACAGCATTCCTTCACGAGGAACAGAGTTACCTGCCCGCATCTTGGAAACCGACTTGCGGATCAAAGATCCGGTCATTACGTCTGCAGCAACAATCTCGTTTCTTGCGGTAGCGTCTCCACCGTAGAACACGTTCGTTCCACCGTTAAGAACACCGACAACAACAGTGTCAATTGAATCGGCCATGTTGTATGCAACAAGGTTAGCGATTGCTGGGTCAACGTCGGAGAAAGCAAATTCTCCCAGTTTCTTTGTTTCGAGAACAACGTTGCCGTACTCAGCAAGAGTAACAGTTACGTTGTTCGTGTTAGCGATAGCAACAGCATCAGGATCGGTTGTCTCTGTGAGAGTTCCGGTCGCTGCAGCCATGTCCTGATACAGCGAAAATACTACGCTGGAACCGGGCATTGCTTGCTGTACTGGGCGCTTGTCCGCAAGGTTGCGGAACAAAGGTTGCGAACGTAGAGCGAACTCCACATATCGGTCATACGCCGCTTGGACCAAGTTGGCCATAGCGGTTGTGTCTGTATAAGCGTTAGCCATTGTGCGATTTCACCTCCAAGGTGAATAGATTTAATGAATGTTTTAGTTAATCAAACAACCTGCGGTCCATGAGCACTACCAAATAAGACCTTGTTTAGTTCTTCAGGTGACTGAGCCGCACGGATGCGAGCATCCAGTTGGTCAACGTCCCCATCGAACACTTGTCCAGATTGTTGCGTTGAAGAAATTCTGTTCAACGCTTGCATATCTGCGGCATCAACCGCTGGTTCCTGATTTTCTTCGGAAGGTGCAGCACCAAACAAGTCGGCGTATTCTGCAATCCAATTTTCCACATCCTCAGGGGATGTAACATCAGAAGGGATCAACTTAGAAAGTTTATCAGGCAATCCCTTCGACGTAATAATATCTTTAACAGTACGATCACGAGACGAGTTCAACATTTCGTCTAGTTTACTGGACATTTCTTTGTTGCGCTTTTGCTCCGCGCGAAGCGCCTTACGCAACTCTTTCATGCCAGTGCTGTCATTCGTTGTATCTGTATCGTCATCGTCCCAGTCGTAATCAGACATTATTTACTCCCTTACTATTCATTGATAGGTTATCGCCACCCACTTCAAATCCTAGGGGAAGGAAAAGAAGGCTGTGACTATCGGACTTTATACACCAACGGGGCCGATAGATCCGTCTAGTGGTGGACATGGAGAGAATTGAACTCTCGTCTCCTGCTGGCTCCCTTATAGGGCTTTACAGCAAGGCTTTCCATTCATGCCCTTATTTAGTTATATAGTGTTGACGTTCTTCAAGGAATCCTTATTAAATCCAGAAGACCCGCCAAACCTTGCACGTTCACGAGACTGCATTCCCTTTACTTTCTTTTGCGCTTTAGCGTCTGACTCCATAGAAGCAAGCAACGCTTCACTGTCCGAAAGTTCCATACGGTCAATGTTTGCAAGACGTGAAGTAGCATCTCTAACCTCCACGCCCTTAACAAGATCCCTGTTCAGTGCGTTCATGTTTATGTCTTGATTGTTTGCAAGACCACTAACAGATTCTGCGGCAGCAACATCAAGATCAAGACCCGCTATTTCTCCAAAGCCACCAACAATAGCAGCATTAGCAAGAGTGTTGATTTTGTTTTGACTACGTATAGGATCAAGAGCATACTCAACCAAAGACGTAGCATCAATGTCGTAGAATCTTTGTAAAGAATTACGAACCTCTTGAGGAGTATCAGCAACAACACGTTGAGCATCCCCAATGCGGCCTCTTACTTCTTCAACAGATACGCTATAATCACCAACAAGTTCAGCAATAGAATCGTACTCGCTTTGGCTGCCATCAGCACCAAGGTAATCCCTAAGACCGGCTTCGTTAAAAGCACTGCGGTAATCAGTTTCAAGATTCAAATACTCTGCCTCGTTACGCACGTCCGTGTTTCCGCGAGCCTGCAAAGCAACTAAGCCCTTAAAGCGAGCCTTATACTCGCTAGTTTGACGTACTTTTTCAGCCAGATAATCTTGGTTAGTTGAATCTTGAACCATCGTTTCTATCTGTCCAGCCAAAGAACCCATGTTGTACTGCGTCAACAATGTTCTAAGAAACGCTTTAGCAGAACGTTGCTTTGAAAGTTTTTCCGCTTTTGCCGCTGCTGCCGCTCGTGTTTCTTCATTTCTAAAAAATATGTCTTCAGCAGATTCAGCAACTTTTGGGGGGGGAGGATTGTCAACTACTGGAGGATCTGGAACTGTTTCAGGGGGAAGAGAACCTCCTCCCAAAAACGTTCTTCTTTCAAAATCGGTTAGGGAACTGTCATTTACAGCCACTCAAATCACCTCAACCCAAACATCTGAAGAATGTTCATACCAGCACTCGTGTACTCATCCAAAGCATTATCAGTTGCATCCCAACGCTCATCCTTACGAACCATTTTCTTAAACTCATACATAGGGACAACACCCGGCTTCCCATCAGAACCAACACCCTGCAAACCCATTTGCAACAACGTGTCATTCAAATCAATTGACTCAGAATCAACCTCTAAAAGATTAGCCATCTGTTGCTTGTAAGGTGAAGCAATATCTGAAGGATCTTGACCAGCCTGAATTTGTTCCGCCCAAGCAGGATACGTACCAACCATGTACTGATTTCTCAACTGCTGTTTAACATCATCCTCAGTCAAATCACCAGCAGCAACTTGTTGAACGTATTTATTAACAGCATCATCGCTAAGACCCAAACCATTTGTCCTAGACCAGTCAGCAATCGTAGATTGAAACTTACCAGCAGTACCACTAAACACACCGTTCTGAGCATTAACATACTCAGCCATTGCGTTAGTAGCCTCCGCTTGATTCCAAGCAGAACGACGAGCGTTAATAGCAAACTCACGCAACTGATCGTCTGACATGACTGCGCCAGCCTTAGCAGCAGCATCCCGATACACTTCCACAGCAGAACTTACAGTCTCTGCCCACAGACCGGGGTTTTGTGCCTCAAAATTCATGTCCTTAATAGCGACATCTTTGTACTTCATCAACCAAGGCTGCGAAGCCATTCTAATAGCAGCAGCGTCTTCGCTAAAGCCGGTAGGATTATTTATGTATTCTTCATTTAGCGTATTAAAAAATTGAAAAAACGCTTGAGCCTCGGGATCTTCAGAGTTTTCTAAAGTTGTTAGCAAAGCATAGGCCATGCCAAGAGAAGAAGCGACACTTTCAGGTGCTTCTTCCTTAAACGCGCGACGCTCTTTCTTGGACACCTTACCGTTATCGTTAATGTCCATTAACTTTTCTTTAGCAGTCAAATCGTTAGGAGCCATCAGGTCTCATCTCTAGGGCTTTAGCAAACACGCCCATCATCTTGGTGGCTTTACTGTACTCTTCAGCCTCTGGACCTTTCATCAAAGAGTCACGCATAATGTTTTGGCGACCCTCAGCAGTCAACCCAGCCTTAGTAACATTCTTACCCGTTGACGGAGTGCTAATCGTAGGCTGTGCTTTTTCCTGCTTGCGGATTTTTTTAAGCACTTCTTCAAACTCGCTGTCTTCAATACCACGACCAAGAACAGTAGAAGCCACAGCATTAGCAGCCTCTCTTAAGTCGTACTCGTTAGCAAGAGTAACCGAAGAAGTAGGGCCAGTGTATCCACCGCCGCCTTCACTTCTTGGCTTGTTACCTTTTGAATACCAATCAAACCATTCCCCGTAAGGCTTAGCATCATTACCCGCACGATCAAGATAACCTTGATACATATTAATCGGATACTGCATCGCTGCCACGACACTCGCTGGTTGACTCATTTGCGCTTTGCTAATAAAGTTACCTTGATAAAGATTATCAACAAGATCGTTGTAAGCAGCAGTGCGAGCAGAGGCTTGAGCGTACACTCCTTTTTGAATCTGCTCTAAAGTCATTGTTTTTTTATTGCCTATAGATCCAGAAATCCAAACAGGTTCTTGGTTTGCATTTGCCGCATCAGTCCCTGCCTGTTTTACAGCAGCCTCCCATGAACTCACACTTCCCTTGTCACCGGGTCTTGAACCGGGTTCAGTCATTAGATCTCCCTAAAATCATCAGAAGCAAAATACTGATCGTAAAAATCAGCAAAGCCAATGTCTTCTTGCCTGAATTGAAAAGCGGCAGCGTAACCAACGTCCTTTATGTTTTTTCTTACAGCATCATTGTCTGGATTTTTGCGAAGTTCTTGAACAATAGCATCGCGCAAATCTAGGTACTGTGCAATTTTTTCAACTGTAGAATCCTCTTCAACAAGATTACGATTCTCTACAATCTTTCTTGCGCCAACAATAAAAACAGGCAACTTCTGCTCGTAAGACTCTTTTGCCAAATTCCATGCAGGATACCTTGCCGTTAAATCTTTCTCCAAGTTATACAACAACTCCCTGAAAGGCTCGGCATCATTAACTTGAAGGCTAGAAAGTCCAAGTTTAATCAGTTCCTCGTCAACTGAATCTTTAACCTTTCTCCACTCACGCCAACCGTCAGCAATCTCGTTCTTTTGATTAATGTTGCTTGGCTTAAGTTTACCCCGAATTTGTTCTCCGCCAATCTCGGTTGCAGTATACTCACCCATAACGGCAAAAGAAAAAGGATCATCAAAAGAACCCATGTTACCAAACATGCCTACGAGTTCAGGATCTATTACGTTTAACTCTTCAACAAGATCCTTGTTCTTCGTGATACGATTCCAAGTTGTAAGATTTGGTTGCAACTTTGTTTCAGTGTTACTATCTGAACGAGTAATAGCATCATAGTCGCTACCAAACTCTGTTGTAAACCGTTTAATTTTGTCTTCATAAGGAATAGACGTGTCATCAATTAACTCATTCCACTTATCACGCTGCAACCTATTAGGAGAATCGTAAGTAGACTGTGTAAACGCAATCCCTGCCGCGGCAATTTGCCATCTCCAGAATTTGTTTACTCTTTTTTCTATTGCTTTAAGATCTTTTTCGCTAAGGTTACGATCCTCAAGTTGCGCCTTAATGTAAGCGTCTTCAAAAATTTGATTGTGCAAAGTCAAGTACGCGCTATCAGAAGACTCACCTGAATACATTTGCTTCACTCTACGAACAATCGTTGGAGACAACACATCAACAAGATCCGCGTTAGCACTTCCATTAGGAACAATCTGACGATACAGTTCCTCACCAAAAAGGTTCTTCATTAACTCTTGATCCTCGGGCTTACCGCGCAAAAGAATAGCGGTAGGGATCTGGGTCATCGGACCGACACCAGCGAACCAAGGCTCACCGCCGGGAAAAATAACGTTAAAACCAGATTGACGAGTTTTTAACGATTCACCCGGAGTGAAAGGACCAAAGTCTTTACGCAAAAAATTAGCAATAGGTTCAGGATAGATTATAAAATGGTTCTCATCCCGAAGCATACTTGACTTCTCAACCTTGTTTCCGTCTTCATCAACAACCCAGCCCATGTTATTAGGAATGTTCCAGAGGATGTTACCAGCACCAAGAACAGCAGGGTTCTCGTATGTGATACGACCCCAAGTACGGATGCTGTTTTCCCAAGCAGGAAAAAACGGAGAAACAAAACGAAGAAGTTCCGCAGCATTAGACAACTCTTCAATAGTGTACATCGTATCTTTAGTTGCGCGTAAAGCATCACTATGAGCAGCAGTGTTAATGCTGGACTTGACTGAAGCCAATCCTACATCCCGTCCTTGTTCAGCAGCAAGAGCGTATAGTTCCTTCTGGCGGGAGTTGTACACATTCTTATAAAAAGGATGACGAAGAAGATTGTTTTCAGGAATGGTACCAAGCCATTTCATTGCCCAATCAGGAACCCCTTTGACAACACCCATGATTTCTTTTAATGTTCCCATGCCGCCTTGTTCAGCGTTACGGCCCATAATAACTGGCAGTTCTGAAACCTTTGATGGAGCATTAGCGTTAACTTCACTAACGCTTAACTTTTTTCCCGACGATTGCCTTTCAAGAACAAGTGTGCGAAGCGCACCTCCGGGAGGAATTTCAGTGTCTAATGCTCTAATTGCGTCATCAAGAAACGCTGCCGCATCATCTTTACTTTTTGAACCACCCGACTTCGCCATACGTGCCGATGCTACTGTTTCAAAATATCTAGCGCCTTCAGTGGTTTTGAACCAAGCCATAATATCTGCAACGCTAGTATCTTTAAGAATCAGTTTAGCAAGTGGATCACCAATGTAACGACGGTTAATCATCTGGGTGTAGTACTCCCAGTAATTAAGCATTTGGTCTGGATTAAGTTCCCTTGGGTTCATAGGAACAAACGTATGGTCCCCTTCAAGCGCAGCCATCTGCCGTTGTTGAGCACTTTCAAAAACTGCTTTTTGCGTCTTGTCTGAAGAAGAGTTTAAGAGAGCCGCTTCCCCTTGGGTTCCTTGAAAAGCACCCGCACTTTCCGTACCATCGTCCATTTTGTTAGAACTGTAGCCACCCTTTTTGCGAGCCTCGTTCTTTTTTCTAGTAAAAGCGGCTGCTTCAGCAAGTTTTCCTTGAGCCTCCCTAACCAACGCTAAGTCTTTTTCTACGGCTGCTTCTAAAACTCTCAACGCGTCAGGATCTCTTTTTTTTAGGTTCCTAGATATGTCCTTTTGTTCCTTGAGAAGCATTTCTTCGCTTGCTTTCAAACCAACCCGTTGAACTTCTAAATCTTTCGCAATGTTGCGTTCAATCTTTAAGCCACGCTTCATACCAACGTAACGCTTTGCGTTAGGAAAAGCATTACCCAATGCTTTAGGGTTTGCTGCAACAAGCCCCATGACCGCTACGGAACGCATAAAACCTTCAACGACGTTACGTTGAGTGTAACCAAGGCGCAACAAAACGCTGACCTTCCACAAAGAGTTCATAATGTCAAGACCCTGCGTTACTTCTCCAGCCCGAAGAAGAGTCTTGTTTTCGTTAATAACTTTAGTAAAAAGTTTAGTATCAATCAATGGTATTGCGTCGCCAACTTCAGCGTAGAAAGAAGGAAGTTTAGTCAACTCAGTACCATCGGAGTGAAAAACTGTTCCAGTTTTGCGAGCCTGTTCTAGAGCCATTGCTCTTTTTTGATTGAAATTTTTGTAAAGTTCTATTGCGCCCTTAGTAGTGACATTAGCGTCTTTAGCAATCGCGCTAATAGCCGCTTGCTCCATTCTTTCTATAACTACTGCTTTATCGGCAGGCGTTCTTGCTGCAACAAAGTCATTAAAGAATACTGCTGATCTTTCTGGGTTAATTTTAGACTTACGCAGCCAGTTTTTTATTTCTTTAACTCCGCCATCTGAAGTATCTTTTAACCTGACAATGCCATTAGGAGAACCTTGACCAACCCAGCGCACTATAGTTACAGGGCGTGATCCTGCAAATTTTTGTATAGTATCGTAAGTAAAATGCCCTGAAAGTTGTTGATCTTTTACTTTCTTGCCAGTAGCAAACCCCGACTCCGACTTACCGGCACGGTAAGCGTTGGCTGCCCTGACAGCACTTGACGAAAGCCTAGAGCCACCTCGTGTAATTAGTTGACCGCCAATGTCATCAACACTCATAGTTGCGATAGTTTCAAGTTCGTCTTCAGCAATTTTAACAAGACGATCACCGTGAGATACTTGCTCGTCAGTCAGTTTTGCAAAATTACCACTAGGAACATCTACCCTATTTGCAGTTCCGATAGCGTCGCCCATAAGGTTAACACCATTTGCTAAAGCCAAATCATCATAAAGCAAAACGTCTTCTGTGTTCGTGCGCTGGCTTAATTTAACCCAAGAAGGCTGATGACCCGCTAAAGCGTTTAACACTAAAGCCGATCTTTCAGGATCGTCTGCATTGATCCTATCAAGAAAAGAAAGAACCTTTCCTTTGTTTGCTTTGTTTTCACCTTTAACCAAGTTATTGTCACCTAGTTGAGATCCTTTTTTTACCATAACCTCAGCAAGGTTTTCTCCTTGAGGTGTCAAGCGACCGGAAGCGCGAGCGCCATCAATTCCTAGTTCAGTAATTAACGCTGCATCAGCATTGTTTCTCATCGCCCAGTTGTTTACCTGTTCAGTTTTACGCAATGCTTGATTAGTAAAACCACCAAACTTAGTTCCCTTAACTCCAAGGCGAAGCCACATAGATCCACCGCCAGCAAGGATCGTTGGGTCTGCTGCAATAAGCCAAGCAGCATCAAGACCACCAGAAGCGTACTTACCTGCACCGCTACCAAAAGCAGCATCTAACTCTTCTTCGTTTAATACATCAAAGTCTTTGTCTTGAGAAATGTTGTCTGTGTCAAGTTGAGCGGCACCGAGGCTAAGAAGACTGAAAGGAAGCATAAGAATATCTCCCGCTTCCGCCTCTCCTCTTTCAAGCCTTCCTGCGGTTTGACCCATAGAAGCAACAAACGCTTGACCAAAAGAAACATCGTGGGACTGATCCCACGTTAAGGTTTGTATACCACCCGGCATCCACGAAACAAGAGCAGAACCAAGATGATTCATTTGCTCACTACCCCAGTGCATTGCGTCAATAGCCGCTTCACCTGCGGTTAAGGGAACATCTATGGCTGATCCAAGCGTGTTTCTATAAAGGTCAGAAACGTAAGGAACATCAGGAAGCCACTGTTCCGAATCCCCGCGAAGAAGCCCACCCATATCGTCAGGAACAATGTTGTCCATTAGATTCATAAACCCACCAAGAATAGAATTATCTTGGTTTTTTTGTGGAACGCTATCTTCCATTTTATCAAGGTTTGGTCGGGCTATGGGAAAGTTTTCATCAAAGTCTTTAGGTTCAGTTAAGTCAACAGTAGGGTCAGGAGTAGAGTTTTTAGAAAGATCATAGCCAAAACTAAAATCAACATACTTCTTTGACTTCTTGTAGTTCTTGCCGGGACCGCTTTCTTTTTCTCTGTCAATAGGAGCCACAGAATCAAAAGACATTACAGACCGCTCCTATCAGAAGTAATAGCCTGAAGAAAAACATCACGATCTTTTTCAGACTCCCAGTTAACGTTGCTCAAACCCCACACTAAACCTATATTTTCTGTACCCATAACCTGCACTACAGCAGCAATGTTTCCCTTAAGCGGAGTCATCCAACACCTTGAACGTTTCTTAAATGACGAACAAAACGCTTAAACGCTGCCGGAGTGTTCTCTTCTTCAGCCATCCGCATTAAGTCAGGAAGGTACTTGCCAATGGCCGCAGCGTCAGCAGCAGCCATCTCCGAAGAGTTAGGCTGAGCAGGTGCCCCAGCACCGGGACCAAAGTTTGCACCCGCAGTGACAGGCTCGTCTGGCCGTTGAGTTTCACTAAACAGTGGGTTCCCTCCACCCATAGCACCCATCGGTCCACCCTGAGGTGCCTTAGACGACCCTTTAGATCTAGGGGCAGCAGCCATTTTTGCACCTTCTTGTATTTGCATAAAGTCTTTGTTCTCTCCGTAGCCCATGCCAGTCATCTGCGCGTTCACCTGTGCAGGTCCGCCGTCAGTTCTGCGACTGAGTTTACCGGGACCACTAACGGGTGCCGGGTTTCTTGGTGTGCGTTTCCCTCCGTGCTGTTCAGCCATTACCATCACCAAACTCTTTCTCCATAAGAAAAATCACGTTAGGGTCAATGAGTTCTTTAGAGGGGCGGTTACCCGGCTCTTCCTCTTCCTCATCTTCTTCAATCTCGCCTTGCTCAATCTCGTCTTGCATGAAACCATACTGAACTAGCGTGGAAACGCTATCGTCAAGTAGGCCCTTCATGCGTCGCGTCATGTCGTCAGCGACATCGGGGGACCAAGAAACCCCGTCTGCTACAATAGCCAAAGAGAGATCAAGGAAGTTGATGTGTATGCCTATGTTATTTCGTGTCATTACCGCAACTCCCTTGATCGTCTTCTTTGATTGGCTTATTACTTAGTTCCTGTACCTGAACCTTTAGTACCTTTTCCACCGGGGCCGCCGAACTTAATCTTGTCCCAGTCGGTACCCTTTGAACCGGGCATGCCCTGTATCGGTTGCGATACGTTAGGCTTCCCATGTGTTCCTTTATTTGGTTGTGGCATAACCACTCCTTACCATTTACATTTATCCGCCCAATAGGCGGCTGACATTTTACCTT
>Ga0209535_1001705_pt1 | contig 14711 bp, 20 predicted proteins | sample LinPmetageLP28_FD_184041 | JGI IMG/M metagenome (GOLD analysis project Ga0209535, IMG submission 184041) | Marine viral communities from the Pacific Ocean - LP-28 (SPAdes) (version 2) | ecosystem: Environmental > Aquatic > Marine > Oceanic | place: Pacific Ocean | collected 2009-08-22 | reverse complement strand
AAATGATTCAGTCTTGTCAATAAAGTGAATATCTGGGTCAAGTTCTGCTACGTCAAATGGAACTTCTCTCTCAAGCTTCTTCTTATTCTTTTTCACTTTATGGATGAACCAGTTCTTAGTAATCACTGAAAAGTATGAGAATGCTTTTGAGCCCTTTGCGGGATCAAACTTACTAAGAATTGTTGCAAGGTAAACCTTACATTCATCTCTCAAATCATCGATGTCTGGTAGGCTTGTAAAGCGATATGTAAAAACAATCTTGTCAACCATTTGTGAAAACACGGGTTGGATCACTTTTGTATATAACTTTTCTCTTACGTCATGGTCTTCTGTTGATGAGAAGCTAACTATCGCGTCTTCGTGAACCTGCGTAAAGTACATGTTGCTCTTTTTCTTCTTCTTTCTCGGCATTTTGCTCGATCTCCTTATTTTCATATTCTACTTCTTCAGACAAGGAGGCAATATCACCATATTGTTCCTCTAGAAGCAGATTTAAAGCTCTTGTATGCTCCATTAACCCTTCAAGAGTTTCATCTCCATAAAAGGCATCAAGGGAATACACGGCTTTAAGGTGCCCCCTAAATGAATTAATCAATTCGATTAAGTCGGAACTATTGTCGGCTACGATGGACAATCTAAATGATTGCCCTCGAAGTAGCCAGAAAAACACAACATTTAACAAGGCCGAGATCGCCAAGGCGATCCCAAGCCAAATACTAATTTCCATCTTTATACTCCACACGCTTCTTCTTTTCTTCCTCAAGAAGGGCTCTATTTTCGTCTATAGCGCGTTTTACTTCGCTACCTACCTTATCACCCTTTGAAGAGATTTCGCGCTTAATATGAGGCATTTGAGGGACTCTCTTGACGCCAACGTGAAGACATTTGATGCAGTTATTCTGCTCTTCAAAGATTCCATGCCAAACATCAAAATGCTCCTTGCAAGATAGACATTTATATACATATCTAGGCATTATTGAACGCTCGTCTCAATATTACCAGCTTCTGGGCCTGTTGTTGAGATTTCAACGCTAGGTGGATTCATCACAACTAATTCTCCAGAGTCATCGACTTGGATCTCAAATCCAGTCAAGACTGGTGTGATATCTGTTTGCTCAATTAGAGACTTTTGTAACGCCATCATGATTGCTCCGACGGCTTGATTTGATAATTTATGATTCATTTTTAACTCCTTTGAAACATCTTTTTAATCCATCAACAATTGTAATGCTAGGCTTCCAATTGAGATCTTTTTTTATCCTTGTTATGTCTGCCATTGTGTGTCTTACATCTCCTTTACGTTCCGGTGCATAAGTCCATTCAACATCATAACGACTATTAATAAAGTTTTTAATATAATTCATTGAAACAGATTCTCCTATACCAACGTCGTATGGTACTCCATTGAGACGCTCTGTGGATTCCATCGCTGCGATGTTCGCACCTACGATATCATCAACATGGACAAGGTCGCGGGTCTGATATCCATCACCATCGATCCTCAAAGGCTTGTTTTGTTTTATCATCTCCATCCAAGCACAGATGGCAGTTGAGTAAGATCCACCATACCCTTGGTCTTCAGAGTATGCATTAAAATAACGAAGACAGACAGTATCTAAGCCATAAAGTCTTGAAAATAATTGACACTCCAACTCATTCACTAGCTTGTGTAATCCGTAAGGGGAGCTAGGCATTCCATCTCCATCTCCATTTACAGCAGAGGATGAGGAGAAAATTACTCGTTTTACTCCATGGTCCTTTGCCCACTCCAAAAGAGTTGACGTAACAAGGACATTTTGCTTCATTGTATAGGAAGGTTTTTCAACAGAATATCCGACGCGGGGGCAAGCGGCTAGGTGAAAAACATAGTCAAAATTATCACTTGGTAAGCAATGGAGAATGTCTTCACCGTCCTTTAGATCAATACCCACGGGATTATACCCTTCTTGTTTTAATCTTTCAAACAAGTGGCTTCCAATATATCCTTTATGACCTGTTACTAGAACTTTCATAGTTCAGAATTCCATCTTTCGATCATTTCATCAATCATTGTGCTAAATGTATAGTCTGGTGTCCAGCCGAGAACTCTTCTAGTTTCAGAGCAGTCTCCCTTTAGATATTTTAACTCCTCAGGTCTCATGAACTTTGGATTTTGTACCACATAATCGCGATAATCCATTCCCAATTTTGTAAATACTGTCTCGCAAAGATCTCGCACTGTATGAGTTTCCCCTGTTGCAACAATAAATTCATCTGGTGTGTGATGATTTATAATCATATGCATCGCCCTAACATAGTCTTTTGAATGTCCCCAATCTCGTGATGAATCCATATTACCTAATTCAAGTTGGTTTGCTAGTCCTTTTTTAATCTGAACTGCTGTTTTTATCACCTTATTGGTCACAAAATTCGAACCACGACGAGGAGATTCATGGTTAAATAAAATACCATTACAAGCGTGTAATTTATAAGCATTCCTGTAGTGTCTTACAAGATTGTAACCCATGACTTTAGCACATCCATATGGACTAACGGGGTTCATTGGTGTTGTCATTCGTTGAACTCCATCTTCATCAACTGAGTTGCCAAACATCTCTGATGAGGACGCTTGATAAAATTTTGCCTCCGGACAAGTTGTTCTGTATACTTCTAACATATGTAGGACACCAAGAGCGTTTGTTTTAATTGTGAAAGACGGCATATCAAAACTCACCCTAACATGGCTCATGGCACCAAGATTATAAATTTCATCAGGCATAACATCCGAGACTACTCTGGATAGTGAAGGATAATCCAACAAATCACCATAGTGCGTGTGTACCTTTTCAACATTATGTAATCTAAAATTTTGATTTTCAGCGACAGAGTGTCGTCTAATTATTCCGTGAACTTCATAGCCCAAAGATAATAGATGTTCAGTTAAATAACTTCCATCTTGACCGGCTATACCGGTAATTAATGCTTTTTTCATTTTACACACTCCATGTTTAAGCTTATTAATATTCCATTTGTTTTATCCATATGAGGATAATATGCTTGAGATTGATCGTCGAAATTTGAATGTTCTGTTTTTCTCCAATCATAAACTCTTACTTCTTTTAAGTTTGCTTGCTCTAGCAAATTTTTCAAGCTATCATAATCGTATACTGTTTTATGATAGATATTTTGATTCCCCATTATCATCTTTCCGTATAGTGGACCAAGAATGCCTTTAAGTGGAACTGTTCCGTTAATAAATAAATGTGCCATTGTTTTAAAATTCGGAACAGCAAGACGGAGGATGCCATTGGGCTTCAAAACCCTTTTCCACTCTTTTAAAATTACCCTAGCTTGCTCTCTGTCAAAATATTCTAAAACATGTGAGGCATACAATAGATCAACCGTGTTATCATTGTATGGTAAATTAATTATGTCTTTTGAGTTCAAATGCGGATAATTTCCACCATCTATATGGTCCCAATCTTTACCAAAATTTCTTTTTCCACATCCTAAATTTATTTTAATCATTTAAATACCTTCATTTTTGTCAAGTCTGGCCAGTCATTTACCGTCCACTGTTTTGGTTTTGTTTTTTTAGCATCTGATAATTTATCTAAACCAAGTTTTGCAATCTCTGGTGTTATGTAATAGTGATATCCCACAGTATCAATATCTTGTTCACGCCACGGCACATCTGGTGATCGGCCATCATATGACATCTTCTTTAACATTATAGCATCTTTTTTACTGTCTGTCAAGATAATCCCTCCTCTTCCTAAAGATAAATGTTTTCTGTATTGAAAACTAACGCACATAAATGTATTTGATACATATGAATTTTCTTTCCAAAGCACAGCAGCATCGATGATATTTGTTCCTCCGAGATAATAATAATCTTGCCAGTCTTCTTCTCTCCAATCAAAAGTAATCCCCAATTTGCTAGCAAGAAATGGAACCGAAATATAAGTTCTTTTGGGGACTGTATAGTGTTTTATGTTTTGTTGTCTCAAGCACAACTCAATCGCGTGTGTGCAACAATCAACTGCTATTGCGAATGGAGAACCATACCATTTAGCAATTTCATCTTCAAATTTTGTTATAATCCCAAAAGACATATTAAATCCCCTCCATTTTGCTATAATATTCTCCAATAATAAATTTTTTATTACTCAGTTTAGAATTTTTACAATATCTTTCATCATAGTCTTTTTTCAAAACTAATCTAAAATCCAAACTAACTCTGGTTTTTTCTGTTTTATTTGGTTTATTTCCATGAATAAGTTTTCCTCCTCTAAATTGAAAAAATTGACCTGTTTTCATCTTTATTGATTGGAAGACATTAGAATTTGGGTACGACTCTATGTAGATGGAGGCTGTTTCTACAGAATCAGTAAGGGGGATAATAAAATTCATCTCAAATGGCGGATGATTGTATTCATCGTCAGAATCTCTATGCCAACCATATTTTCCTACTTCGTCCTTTTCACTGCCACCGACAGCGATGTTGTTAGGCAGCTGTATTCTTATATTCGGCTTTGATTGAAAAATAATAGAATCTTGATTGAGTATCTTTGTTGCGATGTGTTTTATAAGACTTAAGTATGTTTTTTCAAATTCTTCCCAACCCGAATTCATTTTAGTGTAAAACAAATCATGAAAATGTGTTGCATCATCATTTTCATTAGTAAATAATTCCATTGGTGCGTCATTCTTCAAAAATGTGTGTGTTTGGCTCAAATCATCTATTGAGAATAGGTCTTCTATCATCCTAATAAATGCATAATCTGATACATCATAGTTATAATATTTTACTTTATAATTTTCCATTCTTTTCCTCTTTGTGTTTAGTAATTGCATCAATCCCCGTTCTTTCTCCGAGATCTTTACATTTTAAGCCGGCATATAAGTGATAAGGCATCAATTGCTTTGCTTCACTTATCAAAGTATATGCCCCAAAAGCCGTGCCATCCGGAATTATGGACCCCGGAAGTATACAACAATGAGCACCAATTGTCACATAGCTGCCTATGTGAATATCTTTAGCTATGCCGCCAAATTGCTCTTCTCTTGGGACAGAAGGGATTTCCAAAGAACATTTTTTAAAATTACTTGAAGCACAATGGATTGATGTACCATTTGAGATTGTAGAGTAATCTCCCATGTAAAGTTTTTTACCATCTTGTCCACCAGATATAGAAACATTTGATGCTATATGACAATTACTGCCAATCTCCATCGCGCACGAAATGTAAGTAAAATCATCAATTATTGTATTGTCACCGATGCTAACAAACTCCGGTCTTCTTATTCTCACTGTTTTGCCAATTATTACATTTTTACCAATGTGATTTAAGTCTTTTAAATCGAAAAAAAGATTACTCATTGATGCCGCCTGCTTTTAAAAATCTTTTAAACCCACAATACTCTAGGATAACAAAATTCCAATTAACTTTTAATAAATTTTTGAAATTTTCTTGCACATAGGGCAGCATTTTTATATAATTCTCTTCGGTTGCCTTATTGGATATAATATTTCTCAATTGATCAACTGTTTCAAATAAGAACATACCATTGGTATTATAGTATCTTAGAGCAGGGTTTTCTTTTGATGCCCAATAAATTGGAATTGTCCCACAAGCAATTGAATCATGTAGCTTTTCTGTTCCAACATAATCAAATATGTTGTCAATTACAACACTATATCGATGATGTTTTAAACCCAAAATTTTTGTAGTTCTATTTGGTTGTGGTAGGGCTCGCCCCCCAGGAATTGTACCATAAATCTCTATTTCACTTTTCATCTTAGATGCTATCTCTCTTCTCAATTCATAACCCCGCACACCTTTAATAAATTTATTAGAAAAAATAGCAGAAACATTTTTTGTCTTTGGGTAAATTTTTTTATTTTCTACCCAAACTTCTCCGGTAAAATCAAACCCTGTGTCTAGTTCAATAATATCAGAAAACAAATGTTTGTTGCTTAAAAGCCAATGTCTGACTTCTGGACAAACAAAATCAGGTTCACACAATAACGCTACTCTATTTTTTATATTATAATCTAATGCTAATGGGATTGCCCTATCTACAAATATTGTACAATTTTTATTTATTTTATTCTGTCTTAGTTTATTAGACTCTCTTTGAGAAAATTCCGGGCCCCAGTGGTGGCCGGTAACAAACCCTATCCAGTTGTTGTCTAGCATATAAACTCCTTATCATATTTCTGGCCTTCATAAGGCCCTGTTTTATATTCGTAAACTATAGTATCATCTTCCAAAATTTCGTATGTGTGGCCACCTTGCAAGGTGAAACTTGCATCACCAGGATATAAAACCGGAGTTGCGATTATAGTATCATCCAAATCATAGAATACACATTTAACTGAACCTCTTATGACGACCCAAGATTCTTGTGCTATTTGATTATCATATTGTCTATTTTTAAAAATATGCTTGTGAGGCTTAAACGTTTTGTTTTTTGGCATCTTAAGGTATGAGCATTGTAAAAAATTATCTGCATCGACAATATCTTGCCTACTGCTCTCTTCGCTATTGTTTTCTAATCTAAAGATTAAATGTAAGACAGTATCTTGTTTTAATTTTGAATAAACTTTTTCAATCATCTTACATTAATCCATGAAATTTTAAAATCTCATGTCTCTCGTTCGCTGGTATCATTGCATAAGAAGTATACATTTCCTCTATGCTTTTCCGATAATCTTCAAATTCCATTTCAATTCCGTGCTCTTTAAACCTTTTTCTCAATTCAGAAATATCAGCCACAAGAATGGTGTTTTCATCTTCACCCTCTCTCATCTGAACAAATTCAACCTTGGATTTGTTTTGTGATATATCGTTGACTTCTTGAGCAAACTCTTTAACAGTTACCGGTATTGCTCTTCCTAGGTCGTAAACTTTTTCCCAAAAGTTATGTCTAGTGGCCTCTACTGACCATTTGGCGGTGTCTTTCGCAGTAATCAGGTCCACCACATTATTCCCAGACCCAAAGATGTTTATTGGCAACCCTTGTTTGGCTAGCAAGCTAAATGTTGGGCCAATTTTTCTAACTGGGTGTGTATGTTGATTGGGACCGAAAGCGTTGAACCAACGCATAGAAATGATTTTTGTATCTTCATATCGCTCATTGTATAATTGAGAAAATTTCTCAGAAGCCTCTTTGGTTATAGTGTATGTATTTAACCAAGGGTTTGGTTTAGAGGGATAAAACACTCTAGGTACTTTATTAAATACACAGGCATTAAAAACGTTCAAAGCCCCCAATACGTTAACTTTTACGGCAGTAGTTATTGTATCGTTTAATTCAGAAGTACCCAACACACCTGCACAATTGTACACCTCATCAAAATCTTTCAATTTTTCAAAACACATTTGTTTATCAGCTATATCTAGATAATCAAATGCTAAATCTTCATGCTTGTTAAAGCAGGTAGTATCTATATCAAAGCACACCACTAGATCTCCTTTAGAAACTAGATATTTAGCTATTTCATTTCCTATAAATCCGGATGCCCCTATAACGGCACACTTAAACTTTTTCATTATTATTCTCCTTTTTTTGTATTTTATTTTTTGTCATTTTTTAGTCCACCAAGGCTTTACGCTTTGACCTGTTCTTTCGTTCCAAATTTTTATATCTTGTAGCAACAAGTCATCAACAGGAGAATCAACATATTTTTCATCTGCTGTATCCTTATAATATGATTTAGTACCACCTTTTCCATAATGAAAAATAAAACAATTTTTTGCTATATGACCTCTAATTCCTCTATTGCAAATTTTTAGAAAATAATCGTTGTCATAAAATAATTGAGTATACTCATCCTCTATATATCCAACTTTATCTATAAGTTCTCTCTTAAAGACAGTTGTTTCAAAAGAAGGTGGGTGACTATAAGGAACTACTGAGTTCCTTAAACAACTACTTGCTATTTCATCAACATGTTCTTGTTTTACCCCACTGAATATTGTTTTATATTGTGTTTTATTTTGATATCCCTTTTCAGCAACTCTGACATCCCAATCTTTATGATATTCAATATCAATTTTTAGATTTTCTTGTGATACAAAACTAGTACATGGCATAATAAAAGATGTTTTTTTATACATTTCAAAGTTCTTATCCATGACTAAAAACCAAAAATAAGGCATTATATAATCATCTGCCATAACGCATATTTTTTTCGCTTTTGTATTTTGATGCCCATGCTTTAAGATATAATTATAACCCTGAGCGCAGCTGTTTTTCTTATTATAATTCAGTCTTTCTAAATTAAATGTATTAATTTTTTCTTCTAACAAACTTAATGTCTTAGGGCCAATACCAGTAAAATTTTCACCTCTAACTTGAGAGTTATTTAGACACAACGCAAGTCTAACTTTTTTGTCATATTTTTGCGCAGCTTTAGAGATACTTTCAATACATGTTGATATTCTTTCCATGTGATACGGATCATCTAGAGGATTAAAAATAAGAATTCCTACAAAATACTCTACTTCATCTTCATTACTTAACATTCAGCAACTCCTTTAAATGTTCGTTTTTTATTAATTTATAATTCTGATACCTGTAATCCCAAGGAATTCCAGGGAAATCTTGCCAAAACTTATAATCTGATTCTGTTTTGCAAGGAGTTTTCCAATCTTTTCCATACATATCTTCTAAATATAGGTTAGCTTGTTGAGGACCATAAAACATCAGACCTTCTAGTTCATATTTTTTTATGTTTTCGTAATAACTTTTAGAAAAACCTTTAGTCATTTCTATTCCACCATGCCATAAAAAGTGATAACATTTATCATTTTTGTGCTTAAAGATTATTTGAAAATCTATTCTATCTTTTCCTTTACCAAGGGTCAAAGAACCTATTTCACCCGTTTTAATCAAATGAGCGTGTATTAAGTAAAAGTCTTTCTCTAACAGTTTGTTTAAAATATTTAACTTAAACTCTTCAAAATTTTCATTCAAGATTTCAAAGTCTAAATCATCCCAATTGTTCAAACTAGTGTTTAATTTTTTTTGTCTATAAGCTCCAAGAAAAGTTCCAAACCCTATTGTACATTTGCTTAAAAAATTATTATTTATTAAAATTTTATGTATTTGTTCTAGTGTTTGTTTTTGTTCTTCATATATGTAACTCATCTATCAACACCACATAACATTCTTAAAATAGCTGTTTTACCAATATTTCCAGAAAAGCTTTTTATTTTTTCATATTCGTATGCTTTTTCTACAACATTGTTATAATCTATTTCTTCTACATCTTCTATCTTAAAGTACTTTTCTATATCAAAGTTATAAAAGCTTTTCATCTTTTTTAACAAAAGACCAAGCGCTTGCCCATGAGGTATTCCATAGATCCCAGTTATCGGATAAGATAAACTGTGCAATAAGGTGGTTGGAGTAATTTCTATAGCACTACCAGCAATATTCCCTGCTATTATTATTTCTTTTATAGAAGTGTAATTTGATAACATTTTTAAAGACTCTAAAGCCATCTTTTCACTATCTTTGGTTTTTCTTTTCGAATGGATAACATCTAAACTGTGGCTTACTGCATCACAGAATGTATCTCTCAAAACATGCTCAGGTAAATCTTTAATGTATTCTTCCTTAACCACAACAATTGTTGGTTTCATGGTCTTAATTGAAAGCTTATTGATACCATCCCATACAACTGAATGTGACGTTTGACATGCACCGGAAGCAGTTGTTGGAAAACAAGTTAGACTTTTATTAGATGCTATTTTACCTAAATCAATACATCCACCACCACCAATGGTAATGACCTCGTTATATTTGTTATTGATGTTTTTATACATATCTATATTTATTTTTCCTTTGAATAAAAGTTTTTCAAAATCTTTATATTCTTCACTATATTTACTAGTCGATTTTGAGCAAATCAATAATTTCTTTTGCATTTTGTTTAAATCCTTTTTTAACTCTTGGCGTCTTTCCATCACGAGAAATTTTATATATCTTATTGACACCAAAATAACTTTGTTTCAAACTAGAGCACTCTTGTTGCCCTACTGATTCGTGACACCCATTGTCTAAAATGTACACAAATAAATTTTCTTTTTTACAATCTCTAATTGTATGCGTTAATCCTAAGTGCATCAAATGAGCACCATCTCCATTAATAGCAACAACCTGTTTATTTGTAAACTCTGCAACTCCAAGTGCGATGGCAGATGCCAGCCCCATACTACCTTTCATATAAAATATATTTTTGTTTTCTGGATATAAGTTATATACAGCTCTGGAGATGAATCCAGTTGTAGTTATATATATAGCATCCTGGTCATGGGTTTCAAAAATATCTCTTATTGCTTCTTCTCTATTTAACATTGTTTTCTCCTTTAAAAAGAAAATAGTTTTTATAATCTAAAAGTTTTAATAAACTTTCATCTATTTCACCCATAATTCTATGTTGTTCTAAACTATGTCTATGTCCAATAAGCAAAAAAGGTTGAATTCCACTAGGGATACATAAACTGGTTAAAGGATTTATGATATTTCCTAGACCAGAATTCTGCAAATATACACATGGATTTGCACCGGCCAAGATTGCTCCAAAAGCAATTCCAATAGCATGAGCTTCATTGCAAGCGATGATATGTTTTTTGTTTGTGTTTTCAATCTCCTTTAAAATATCTTTTAAAGCACTATCCGGCACTCCGACAAAAAAATCATATTTATTTAAATTTAAGTTATACATTTTTAAGATGGCTCCGTAGGAATTAAACTTATTATTTGTTTAATAGGCAAACAATCCTCATCACACTCAAGAGATCTTTCATTTACTAAAATCTTTGTCATAACTTTCTTCATTGAAGGGTAAGCACTTCTTAAAAGATGATTAGCGTGAATGACAACATTTACACCAAGCTTTTTCAAATCAGATTCCAATAGATGATTATAAGAAGTCGGAACAACTATTAATGGAACATTTCCTCTAAATTTTGAAAATTCTTTACAAAATGAAACAATTTCTGATGTGTCTTTCACTTTACTGTGGATCATAATCCCATCTACTCCGCTATCAACATATGTTCTTGCTCGTTCCAAGGCGTCTTGTACACCCTTTCCTAAAATTAGACTTTCAATTCTAGCAATTATCATAAAATCATTTGTTTGTAGTGATTTTTTTCCTTCTTTAATTTTGTGCCCAAAAGAATCTTTATCGTCTTGTGTTTGATTTGATGTATCAGCAAATAAAGAATTTCTTTTGTTGCCTATTTTGTCTTCTATAATAACAGCAGAAACACCTATTCTCTCCAAAGTGCGTACAGCAAATTTGAAATGCTCTGTTTTTCCACCATTGTCCAAATCAACTATCATTGGTTTTGTAGTTACATCAAAAATTTCATTTATTGTATTGCAGATAGTAGTAATATCGACATATTGAATATCCGGCTTTCCTTTGGAAGTAGAGTGTGTTAAACTACTTAACCACATTCCATCAAATTGTTTGTTTTCTACTGTGATTGTTTCCACCATTAAGCCAGTTAAGCCATTATGCGCTTCTATTATTCTAACCATATCTTTAGACTCAATTAGTCTTCTCAACATCTGGGTTCTTCTTTGGGGCGAATTGATTTGTTTGATTTTATTCTGAATTGATGTTGAAGAAACATTTCTTGTATAAGGTATTTCTACAAGCTCACCTTGCCATCCATTTAGGGTTTCAATAACTTCTTTTCTAATATCTTCTTGAGGTCCGCTTTTCCAATCATCCCCATGAATAACATAATCTGGTTTTTCTAAAAGTAAGTTTGATCTATAACTTAATGTATCTTGTGGAATCACTTTTTCGACTCCTTTTATATTTTCTACTATTTGCTTTCTCTCTTCATATGAGAGAATTGGGATTCTTTTGTAAGTAGCTATTGCCTTATCTGTCAAAAGCCCAATCGTTACCAATCCTAATCTCGATGCTTCTTTTATAATATTTATGTGACCATGATGTACAATATCGGCACACATACCCAGGTAAACTTTTTTAGAATTTTTCATATTTTTCTCCATTTATTAGGACATAAGTCTGTAATAGATAAATGTTTATTTTTTGACCCAAACCATTTTTTTGGATATATTACAGTTTTGTTCTGATTGTTGTTAAACCAAGCAGCCCACCAAGAAAAAGTTGAATTTGCAATTATATTGCTCTTACAAGTAGACATCAACAACATATCTTCATAATCTTCAGAACAGTTTGAATATTTCACATTTTTTAAAAAAGAAAAATTTTGTTTACACCACTCAATATCATCGCTAAAAATTAAATATTTCTCATCATCATTGAAAAAAGAAACACACTCTTTGTAATAATCGATTGTTAAGGCGTTATAATGGCCATTCAATTGAAGATAATCTCCTCTTCGAATGTGTATAGATACGTGATCTTTAAAGTCTCCATATTGTTGAATAACTTGCTTTTTTAGTTCTTCAATATTAAGTATAGAATTTATTTTATCTTTATATTTATCAAAATACTTATAAGATTGATAATACCCATGTAAAGTTATATTTTCATCAAAATTGGGTATCGTTGCGTATTCGTATTTTTTTTCTTGATAGTTAATGTTTGATTTAAACTTAGTTGTTGTTAAGTTAGAGTATAAATGATTTTTATATCTTTTCACTTGTTCGTCCGTTTCAATATCAGGAAAAGAAAATAGTTTGTTATTATCCAATCCATAAGCTATAGCAGAGGCAATACAAAAAAGTTGATTTCCTAAGCCAGGGTTTTTTTCACCTGGTCCTAATATCTTACAGGTGACTCTTTCTCTTTTTATTTTTTTATATTTTTCTTTATTCCTAATTTCTAATTCAAGTTTTCTTTGATATGAATTATCTACTTTGTGATCATTTAAAGGATTTCCTATATTATAGACATATAGTACTTCTTTTATATATGAAGATTTTTTTCTTGACATTTCTAACATTGGAAACATAAAAGCAAGATCCCAAGTCATTTTATAAAAATTACCTTCTGAATCTAGAAGATCTTTAGTGGCTATCTTGTTCCACAAATGAAATTTAAAAGTCCTTAAATGAGAAGTGCACCACTCATATTCGCGAAACATGTTGTTTGCAATAATTTCTTGCGGAAGTTGTTTTGCAAACTTACCTATTTTTTTTGTAGGATATTCAACATAACTACCATATGTTAACCAACAGTCATGTTTATTGTAGTGTTGATTAACTGTCTTAAAAACGTCCTTATTAGCTAACCAATCATCACCATCAACAGTTATTATTATATCTTCTTCATCAGGGTTTAAATACTCTATACCTTCATAGATGTTTTTTAAAGCATATCCTTTGTTTTTGTTTTCGATAAGAGTGAATCTATCATCATTTAAAATTTCTTCTTTAATTATTTTAACACTATTATCTGTTGACAAATCATCTATAATTACGCACTCAAAATTTCTATATGTCTGTGCTTTTATGGATCTTAAGCAGATCTTTATCCATTTTTCTACATTATATAAAGGAATGACTATTTTAAAAGAGTTGTTCATAACACATCCTTGATTTTATTTAATATCTCTGTTCTTTTATTCAGCATGAGATCTATTAACTCTTCGCCTTTTAGTGAGAACCATGGTTCATATGAAGCTCCTACCTTTTTATTTGTTACAACCTTTATGTTCATCATCTTTGCCTCTACAATTACTCTAGAACAAGTTTCCGGCGTTTTTGGTAAGAAAATAAGCTTACTATTGTTGGACATTAACGATAAGAACTCGTGATAATTTTTAGAAACTATAAGTTCGTAATTATATTTTTTTTGTTTACAATAAAAAATTGTTTCTGAAGTGTTTTTGTGAGGAATATTTGAATCTATAATAGAGTAATAATCTTTTTTTTCTTTTTTACTAAGTTCTCTTATAAAGTTTAGATTCTCTATAGACCATAAGTTTCCAGATACATTTTCCAAATTACAATCTTTTAGGTTATTTTTTATTATTGTTTGATGAAAGGATGTTTGACAAATTACTTTTTTTGCATTTTTATAAAATTCCTGATTGATTAGATCCTCTACTGGTGCGGTATAATTATTATAAAGCGCAGGATTTCTTGATCTTAAATATTTATGATCGTGTTCATAGATAATATATTTACAATTGTTTGTTATATAATCTTTAACGCGATTTTTAAGATTAATAAAGTTTGAAATTATATAGACACTTTGCCTATCAAGCATATCTAGCTTTAATTGATGTGATCTTATTTTTGAAACTTCGTAACTTTGGTTTCTTAACATAGAACATAGTTCATGATCGTTTAGTTCGCCGCCGCCAACCAAGTCATTTAAAAAGAAGTCAGAAATGTAATAAACCTTATTCATTATCTACTAATCCTGATTCTAGTTCTTCGAGCCAAGCTTCCAAATCTATTTCTTCACCATAAATTTCCTTAACAAACCGTTCAAACAAAGCTTCATCGGAAAACTTTGTTGCTACTAAAAACTGTAACTCCTCGGATTGCTTTGAGAAGCTATCGTGCTTTTTGTACATCTGCCGGAGGGCCATCTTATATGAACCTTGGTTTGCGTATGCCCAAGAAGAATCCGCTTCGATAACACCTTTCCATACCACTGATGGTTGTACTGGTGCCAAGTCGTGCTTCACATTCAAAAAATAATCTTTGTCATCATGATTAAGAAAATCTATTTGCCCCGACCAACCAACAGCGAT
>Ga0209535_1001703_pt1 | contig 14723 bp, 20 predicted proteins | sample LinPmetageLP28_FD_184041 | JGI IMG/M metagenome (GOLD analysis project Ga0209535, IMG submission 184041) | Marine viral communities from the Pacific Ocean - LP-28 (SPAdes) (version 2) | ecosystem: Environmental > Aquatic > Marine > Oceanic | place: Pacific Ocean | collected 2009-08-22 | reverse complement strand
TTGCTAAACTCCCGGAGTCTGGTGGACCTATCGAGGTGTGGGGAGATGGCCTACAAACTCGTTCCTTCCTGTTCGTTGATGAATGCATCGAAGCAACTAGAAGACTAATGGAGAGTGACTTTATGGGACCAGTTAATATTGGTTCTGAAGAGATGGTTACTATTAATCAACTCGTAGATACTGCTGCTAAGGTTGCTAATAAGGAAGTCTCTAAGATTCATATTGATGGACCTCTTGGTGTACGTGGACGTAACTCTAATAATGATGTGATTCGTAAGGAACTTGGATGGGACTATTCTCAAACTCTTGAGGAGGGTATTCGTTATACGTATCATTGGATTCGGGAGCAAATTAGTGCGTAAGAAAATTAATTTAGTTGGTGATACTTTTACTCATTTGACGAACGGAAACAAAGGTTATTCCGTTCACGGAAAAAAATCTAAGTATATTGAATGGGTAAAAAATGGTGGAGAGGCTACATTTTATATTGATAGCACTCTCCCTTGTGCATGGATGGATTCAAAACCAGGACCAAAGTATGCTTGGTTATTGGAATCAAAATACATCACACCACAAATTGTTGATGAGGTAAAGATTAATCCAAAGCAGTATCTAAATACCTTTGATGCAATCTTTACACATAATCAAGAATTACTCGCAATTGATCCAAAGTTCAAGTGGTGTCCATCTCAAGGATTTTGGATCAAAGAACCTAAGGTCTATGAGAAATCAAAAATGATTTCTATGATCACTTCCGATAAAAGAATGTGTGAAGGTCACAGATTAAGACTTGAGTGGGTTGAAAGATTAGAAGGTCAAGTAGATCTTTATGGAAGAGGATTCAATGAGATCCTGAATAAAGAGGAGGGACTTTGTGACTATATGTTCTCAGTTGCAATTGAGAATGGACAATATGAGACTTACTTTACAGAAAAACTTTTAGACTGTTTTGCGACAGGTACAATTCCTGTTTATCTTGGAGCACCAGACATTGGAAAATACTTTAATAAAGATGGTGTAATTGATTTAGCAGAAGAGTTTGACGTTTCTGAAGAAATATATTATAATAAGATGAATGCTATAAAAGATAATTTGGATAGAGTAAAGGATATGGAAATATTAGAGGATTTTATTTACCTTAATTATTTTAAAGAGGACAATTAGATGGGATTGATTAGTCATCCAGTCAAATTAAAAAATCTTGTAGAACAATACAATATTAAAAATTTTGTTGAGAGTGGAACTGGTTCTGGTGATAGCATGAAAGTTATTGTTGAGAGTGGTTTGTTTGATAACTTTCATGGTATAGAATTAGATGAGAAAATGTATGATGATTTAGTAGATAGATTTCCTGACGTTGTTAATTTTTATAATGGGTATTCAAAAGATGAGATGCCTAATGTTCTTAATAATATAGATGATAGTCCAACATTGTTTTGGTTAGATGCTCATTTTCCTGGTTCTGATTATCAAGGATTATCATATGATAGTGAAAAGGATGAAGAGAAACGAATTCCTCTTCAAGTTGAATTAAAAATTATTTCTGAGAATAGAGATATTAGTAAAGATATTATTATCATGGATGACTTACGTGTTTATAAAGACGGTCCTTATGAGTCTGGTAATGTATGGGAACATAAAGAAACAGCAGGAGCTAAGAACTGTGATTTTATTGAGAACTTAGTAGGAAAAACCCATGTGCTTATTGAACATCATAGAGATCAAGGATACATGATAGCTTATCCTATTGATTCCAATGAAGAAACTATTCGTTCTACTCTTATTCAGTAATGTCTTTTAAAGAAGAATATCTTAATAGAAAAGATATTAGAAAAGTTATCCATGTTGGTGCAGATAGAGGTGGAGAGTTACCTCAATATAGAAACATGGGAGTTGAAGAAGTTGTATGGGTTGAAGCAAATCCAGAAGTATATCAAGAACTCTTAGAAAATTTAGAACTAATGAATGTTGGAGAGGTTAAGAGTTTACCTTTTAATCAATTGATTTCTGATTCTGATGATATAGAAACAGATTTTAATATTTACTATGGATGGGATGCTGGACACTTGGTAGGTAATAAAGGTATGTCTTCTCTCTTGAAGGCAAAGAATTCTTGGTGGGGTTCTGAATGTTATAGGGGTACTGTTAAATTACAGTCTTCTACTCTTGATACTTTTCTTGAAAAGAATTCTCTTGGGTATGATTATGACATGCTTAATATGGATACTCAAGGTGCAGAACTTATGGTATGTAAAGGTGCAGTAAAACTTTTAGAATCTGTAAAGTATATTAATTCAGAAGTTACTTTATATAATCCGCAGTATGAAGGTAATCCTTTGTTCAATGAGATATATGATTTTTTGAAACCTTTTGGGTTTGTTCACATTGAAACTGAATTAAGTGGTGATGGTAACTGGGGTGATGCTGTCTTTGAGAAGAAGTGATAGTATTTAAAAGAATGAAGTATGCTTTGATTAAACAACCTATTGGTATAGGAGATGTTTTTTATCTTCAAAAGTTTGCATTCATATTAAAGAAGAATGGATATGATGTTGTATGGCCTTTACGTGATGATATTTTTTGGATAAAGGATTATGTTAAAGGTATCAATTTCTGTAAGTTAAGTGATAATTTTCCTGGTAAGGAATATTATTATAGTGGTGAGATTGTAATTGATGATGGTAACTTTTTATTCTTATCGCCAGATGGATATCAGTCTACTGGTAAAAGAATTATGGAGTCAAAGTATCTTCTTATAAATTCTACTGATGATGATTGGTATGATTATTTCAAATTCACAAGAAACCTTGAAAAAGAAAACGATCTATACTATAATGTATTGGGTTTGAAAGATGACTCAAAGTATGTCTTTTTAAATAACATGGCAAGTGTTGATGTTCGTACTTCTAATGTGTTGGATGATTTAAAATTTGAGTTACCAACTGTTAATCTTCAAATCATTGATGGTTATACTTTATTTGACTGGTGTAAGGTTTTTGAGAATGCTTTAGAAATACACACTGTTCATACTGGTATCAATTACATTTTAGATAAATTAAATCTAAAAGCAGAAAAATATTATATGTATCAGGGACTTCATCACTCTGATGTTCAATACATTCCTTTCGCAAAAAAACCAAAGTTTATTCCTAACAAATAATGAAATTTTTAATTACTGGTATTACTGGATTTGCTGGACCACACTTGGCAAACCTTCTTCATCGTGAAGGACATCAGGTATATGGATTAATTAGACGTACCAATGGTATGGAAAGTGATATTCATGATGTTGTTTCTGATGATGTATATGAATCAATCACCTTTGTTTATGGTGATTTGACTAACTATCGTTCTTTGAGAACTATCTTTGAGAAGGAACAGTTTGATGGTGTATTTCATTTAGCAGCACAGTCACATCCCCCTACAAGTTTTATTGATCCTATAGGAACAATGGACACCAATGTAATGGGTAGTGCAAATTTAATACAAGTTATTCAAGATCATCAAGATAGTTGTAAGTTGATGTTCTGTTCTACGTCTGAGGTATATGGGAACGTAGGGCAGGATGGACGTAAGATACATTGGGAAGATACTATTCTTCCTGCCAATCCTTATGGGGCATCTAAGGCAGCAACGGATGTGTATCTTCAAGAGAGGATGCAGAATGGATTCATTAAAGGATTCATTACTCGTGCGTTCTCTCACACAGGACCACGTAGAGGTAGAATATTCTCAATATCATCTGATGCATATCAGATTGCTAGGATGATGAAAGGACTTCAAGAACCTGTTCTAAAGGTTGGTAATCTACAGACTACTCGTGTTGTTATGGATGTAAGAGATACAGTCAGAGCATATTATCTTGCTATGATACATCCAGAAGTAACTAATCATGTATTTAATATATGTGGTGATACTCCACGTAAGATGCAATTCTTTACTGATAAACTTATTGAACTATCTGGATTGAATAATATAGAACAAAAAATTCATAAACCTTTCTGGAGACCTCATGAGATTCATTATCAACATGGAGACTCTACTAACCATTCAGAACTTACAGGTTTTAAAGAAGAGTATGATATAGAGACTACTTTGAATGATCTATTACAATATTGGGTAAACAAGATTAACTAATGAATCTTATAATAGACCAACCAGGATCTTTAGGTGATATACTATTCATCCAAAAGATTATACATGTATTATCTAATGATTATCAAGTATATCATCCAGTTAATCATACATTTTGGAATGCGGGGATAGATCAAGTTATTAATCCTGCAATATGTGGACCAAATATACAATTACCTTCAGAGGCAAGTGTATATAAATGTTCTGATTATATTAAGAATAATCCTTATGATGTAATGACATCAAAGTATCAGGGTATTGGAATGGATTGGGGTGATTGGTCAGATTATCTCAAATATGATAGGAATTATGAAAGGGAAGATACATTAAGAAAGATCTTAGGTATTGAAAAAGGAGAACCTTTTATTTTTGTTAATCCATATTATAGTGTTTATAAACCTATGAATGGAGTTCTTAATCAAATTCCAGAAGACTATGATGGAAAGGTTATATATATGAAACCAGATATTCCTGGTGGTAAGATATTTGATTGGTGTTGGGTATTTGAAAATGCAGAAGAACTTCATTCTGTAGATACATCTATTCATTATGTAATTGAAACTTTAGATATTAAAGCAAAGAAACTTACAATTCATCCTCGTCATTATAAGTATGCGAAGTTTATCTATGATAGGATTTTAAAACATCCTTGGGAATGGATAGATTATAGTAGAGATGAATGGAAAAAAGTAACCCCAATGGAGGCAGAATGAAAACAGGATTAATTTATCAACCTTGTGGTTTGGGGGACATTCTATTCCTTCAGAAATTAGCATATCATATTAAAGATCAAGGGTATGATATTTGGTGGCCAGTTGTTCATGAATTTAAATGGTTATCTGAATATATTCCTGAGTTTAATTGGGTGTCTTGGGGTGATGATAAAGAACCTATAACAGGACCACCTCTTCCAGATTCATGTCAATTTCCATATAAGGAAAAATATATTCATGGAGCACCTACTGATATATCAGAAGAGTTATTTTTCTTTCAGGGTTTTTGGGAATGTAGACCTATTATGGCAGGTAAGTATGATACTATTGATCTTGGTTGGGAAGATTGGAGAGATTATATTAAATTTAATCGGAATAAGGAGAAAGAGGATAAGCTTTATTATGAAGTTCTTGGACTTAAAGATGATACTCCTTATGTTTTAGTTAATCGTCGTTGGTGTACTAGACCAAGGATTGAAATTTGTGATAGAATATCTATAGATCCTGTTGATTATGGTGGAGCAAGAGTTGTTGAGGCAACTCATATTGAAGGTTATTCTTTATTTGATTGGTGTAAAGTAATTGAAAATGCTGCAGCATATAATTTTATAGAGACAGCATGGAATTATCTGTTTGAAACATCTGAATTATTTGATAAAGTAAAAGATAAACCAATGTTTCTTCACCACCGTTGGGGTGATTGGTCTGAGACAAGATATCTATTTAATTTACCTTGGCAATATCAATGATTGAAAGTATTAATTATAAAGGATCTGAGTACCCTTCTTTTCAAACTATAGGTAATGCATCTCAGTTTGCTATTCCCTTTGCAAAGCATGTATGTAAGGGATTTGGGTATGATATTGGATGTATGAAAAAGGAATGGTCTTTTCCTGGTTCATATCCAATTGATTTAAGTTTCTATGATGCTTGGGATTCTAATAAATTACCAGACAAAGATCCTGAATATATTTTTTCTAGTCATTGTTTAGAGCATGTTGATGATTGGGTTGATACTATGAACTATTGGTATGATAGATTGGTTGATGGAGGAACTTTATTTCTTTATCTTCCAGACTATAGTCAGAAGTATTGGAGACCTTGGAATAATAGAAAACATAAACATGTCTTTAAACCTGAGATTATTAAAGATTATATGATTGATAAAGGATATAAAAATGTTTTTGTTTCTGGTATAGATTTAAATAATTCATTTATGGCTATGGGAAAAAAATGAAACGAGTATTTGTGAATGGAACTTTTGATCTTCTTCATAGAGGTCATTTAGAACTTTTAAATTATGCAAAAAGTTGTGGAGATTTTGTTTGTGTTGGAATAGATACTGATGATAGAGTAAAGCAAATGAAGGGTTCAACAAGACCCATATATAAACAAGAAGAACGAAAGTTTTTTCTTGAAAATTTGAAGGCAGTAGATGAAGTTAAATTTTTCTCTAATGATACTGAACTTGAGGGGTTAGTAAAAAATTTTAAACCCCATATAATGATAGTTGGATCTGATTGGAAGGAAAAATCTGTAATAGGTTCTTATTGGGCTGCTAAATTAATCTTCTTTGATAGAATAGGTGAGTATGCAACAACAAAAACAATTGAAAGTATTATTAGTAGGTGATAGTTGTACTGATGTATATGTCTATGGAACCTGTGAGAGGTTAAACCCAGAGGCACCAGTTCCTATTCTTAAATTTAATAGAAAAGAAACTACTAGGGGAATGGCATGGAATGTAGGAGAAAATCTTATGTCATTTGGGGTTGAAGTTTGTGTTGTCACTCATGAAGATACTATTGTTAAGACAAGATATATTGATGAAAAGTATAATCAGCAAATGTTGAGGGTAGATGATGAACCAATCATCAAACCAATGGATTATAAAATACCAGAGGGTGAATATGATGCTCTTGTAATATCTGATTATAATAAAGGATTTTTAACAACAGAAAAAATATCTGAGATAGTTGATTTTTTTGATGGTCCTGTCTTTATTGATACTAAGAAGAATTATTTGCCAAAATTAGATGCTTATGTAAAAATAAATGAGCATGAATATAATAATTTTAAAAGTTCTATTGAAAAATTACTTATTACTAGAGGTGGTGAAGGGTGTGAGTATAAAGGTAAATTATATCCAGCAGAGAAAGTTAATGTGTTTGATGTAGTTGGTGCAGGAGATACTTTTCTTTCTGCACTGGTTTACTTTTATTTAAAGTGTGGTAGAATAGAAGAGGCAATACCATACGCAAACAAAGCATCTGCCATTGCGGTTTCTAATTTTGGAACATATGTTCTAACTAAAAAAGATGTGGAATTAATTTTATGAAAGTTTTAAATTTCCTTAGACCAGAGAATGGATTAACTGAAGATCCATTATATTATTTGAATTTTGAAAAATATGAAAAAGTAGCAAGAGATTGTTATCTTTTTATGGCAGATTTTTATAAAGATTTATATTCTGGTCGTTATGATGATAAAGAAAAAGTAACTCTTACACTAGAGGAACCAAACTTCTGTGTTTCTCCTGGGGATAAGGTAAAACTACATGAGATTGCGGATAAGATTCTTACACTCTGTCCATACACTGCAGAACTCTTTGATAATAGAGAATTAGTATTTTTCCCATTTAGTGAAGATTGGATTCCTCCTATATCAGAAAAAATAATTGATGTATCTTACTTTGGAAGTATGCCTAGGACCGTTCCTTGGGAGAGTTATATTAAAAATGTATTCACAAAATACAATTTTAGATTTGGACACTACAGTATGGGTAATGTTCCTAGGTGTTCCTATCAAGATAAGATAATGATGTATGCAGCAACTAAGGTTGCTGTTGTTCATGGTCTCTGCAATATTGATTCTGGAACTGCTGAAAGATATCATAACTTCCCTAGAGGTAAAGAGAATAAAGCATTCAGTGAATTGGATAGAGGATGGGCACCTCAAATTAAATCAAGAATGTTTGAGGCTGCATTCTCAAGATGTGTCATTCTTTGTCAAAAGGATTCCTGGAATCCGATTGAAAAATTCTTTGAACCAGAAAAAGAATTTCTGTATTTTGAAGACGAAGAGGACCTTAAGAAAATCTTAAGTCATGTGTTAGAAAACTATGACGAGTTTGACCAAATGAGAGAAAGCGCATATAATACTGCTGTGAATAACTATACAACCAAGCACTTTGTCGAGAAGTTTTTAAAATGAAAAAGTTTATCGTAACAACCACTATCAATAATCCCACCAGGGCAACCATGAACTTCTCATCGATGCCTGGATGGACTCTGGTTGTCGTTGGAGATAAAAAAACACCACATCACCTATACAAAGAGTTAGACTGTATTTATCTGTCTCCTGATATGCAGGAGCATGGTTGGAAAGAATTGTCTGATACTATTGGATGGAATAGTATTCAACGTAGAAACATCGGTTTTGTCTATGCATACCAACAAGGTGCTGATGTTATTGCAACAGTGGATGATGATAACATTCCATACGAAAACTGGGGTAAGGATCTTTTAATTGGTAAGACTATTGAGATGGATCTGTATGAGTCTTCTACGGAAGTCTTTGATCCTTTGTGTGTTACTAACTATCCTGAACTTTGGCACCGTGGATTCCCAATTCAACAGGTTCCTCATCGTAAAAAAACACGATACGTTGGTAAAGAAGAACGTAAAGTTCTTATTCAGGCTGATCTATGGGATGGTGATCCTGATATTGATGCTATGGCAAGAATGTCCATGAGTCCATGTGTAAAGTTCAATGTCCAAAACCCATATGGTTCATACAGTATGTCTCCCTTTAATAGTCAAAATACTTTTCTGGCTCGTGAAGTAATTCCTTACTATGCAGTTCTTCCTCATGTTGGACGCATGGATGATATTTGGGGTGGATATATTGCACAAATCAAGTTCCCCCAAAGTCTTGTTTATAACAAAGCATCTGTCTATCAAGATCGCAACGTACAAGACCTTGTGACTAATTTGGAAAAAGAAATTATTGGATATCGATATACTCAAACATTGGTTGCTAACTTGAATGTTTGGCAAGAATACGTTCCCGAAGAAACGCAGGAGTTTTACAAAGCATATAGGCGATGTTTTTGAATGCGATATGTTGTTGACATAGATGGAACTATTTGTTCTCCTGGTTTGAAAAACGAGAAGAGATATACCCATGCAGTCCCTAGATGGGATAGGATTCAGATAATAAATAAATTATACGATGAAGGCAATTATGTTGTCTATTTGACTGCTAGAGGTATGGGTAGATTTGAAAACTTTCGACAACTTGCCGAGAAAGAATTCTACGATTTTACAGCATCCCAGTTAAAGTCTTGGGGGTGTAAGTACCATGAACTTCATCTAGGAAAACCTGCAGGGGACTTCTACATTGACGACAAAGCTATTAATGACAATGATTTCTTCTCCTAAAGATCCAATTAAATTTGTTCCCAAGGGTTGGGGATATGAGAAGTGGATCACAAATGGTCCACTTTACTGCGGCAAAATCCTTTGGTTTGCAAAGGGACGACAGTGCTCATGGCACTATCACAAAAAGAAGGATGAAGTTTTTTACGTTCATAGTGGAAAACTTATTGTATATTATGGGTTAAATGATATGATTGATGTCGCAGATATGATCGAGTTAAATGCAGGAGATAAGTTTCATGTTCCTGTTGGCATGAGGCATCGAATGTATGCAGTAGAAGATACCGAAATGTTTGAATTTAGTACAGAACATTTTGATGAAGATAGTATTCGTATTGAAAAAGGAGATTAATGAACATTGCTATTTTAGGATCTGCTGGACAGATCGGTGCTTATCTATCTGAGTATCTAAAAGATAAAGGACATCATATAAGCAATGTTGATATTGTAAATGGTGTTCAGAATGACTTGAGATCGACACCAAACACTTATGTTGAGAGTATTATCAAGAATGCAGACTTTGTATTCTTCCTTGCATTTGATGTTGGTGGATCACATTATCTGAAGAAGTATCAACATACTTTCCAATTCATCAACAATAATACACGTATGATGGCAAATACTTTTGCCTTACTTGAAAAGTATCGGAAGAGATTTATATTTGCTTCTTCACAGATGAGTAACATGTCTTACTCTCCTTATGGTGTAATGAAGAGAGTGGGTGAACTTCATACTACTGCACTCAAAGGACTCACAGTAAAGTTTTGGAATGTGTATGGTATTGAAAAAGATATGGAGAAGGCTCATGTGATCACTGACTTCATCCGTAGGGGATTTGAGGAGGGTGAATTTGAGATGATGACTGATGGTACTGAAGAACGTCAGTTCCTTTATGCTGAGGACTGTTGTGAGGCATTAGAGACTATAATGGATAACTTTACCGACTTCAAACCAGAAGATCCTCTTCATATCACTTCATTCCATTCAACTTCTATTAAAGATATTGCCTCAATCATTCAGGGACAATTTAATTTGATTGGTAAGACCGTAAATATTAAACCTGGTCTTGCAAAAGATAGTGTTCAGATGGATAAACGAAACGAAGCAGATACTTATATTATGGGTTGGTGGATGCCTAAAACTACTATAGATAGGGGGATTGCAAAAGTGTTTAATCAAGTGAAAAAAAATTATGACGATATCGTATAATCGACTGGGATCTAATGGCCGACTTGGAAACCAAATGTTCCAGTACGCTGGTTTTAGGGGTATTGCTGCTAATCGTAAACTTGATTGGGTAATTCCTCCATCCAATGCAGAGTCAACTTGTAACTACGGATTGTTCCAATGCTTTGAGATGACTAATGTCAAGGAGAAGAATCTAGGATATGGTCCTTCTAACTGGCAAACTATCGATACTGGTCTATTTCATTTTGATAAAGATCTATTTAACAACTGTTCAGATAACGCAAATCTCAATTCATATTTCCAAACAGAGAAATATTTTAAAAATATTGAAGAAGAAATTAGACAAGATTTTACTTTTAAACAAGATATTATATCCGATTGTAAGGAGATTATGAACGATATTGGAGATGCAATTTTCCTCCATGTTCGTCGTGGTGATTATGTTGCAACACCAAATCATCATCCATTACAACCAATTGAGTATTATGAGGAAGCACTGAGTAAGTTTGATTCTGATATTCCAGTTCTAATTTTCTCCGATACACTTGATTGGGTTAGAGAGCAAAAACTATTTGATTCTGATAGATTTTTAATCTCTGAGAATCACGTTAAGTATCCTAATAAGATCAAGTTGGGTGATGGATCAGTTCAGCAATCTTTGGTTCCATATTGGGATCTGTGCTTGATGTCTATGTGTAAAGGTGCTATAATTGCTAATAGTAGTATGAGTTGGTGGGGTGCCTGGTTACAGGATGGTGTAGGGAAAATTGTTGCACCTGAGATGTGGTTTGGTAGTGCATATGCTCACTATAATATGAATGATCTTATTCCTGATTCCTGGGAGGAAATTTAATGCTTACGTTTAACAAACTTGGAAAGTCTGGCAGACTTGGGAATCAAATGTTCCAGTATGCTGCCTTGCGTGGTATTGCTGCCAATAGGGGATTCGATTGGGCAGTTCCTCCTCCAGGAACCTCAGGCATCGATGAGTTTGGTACTGAAAATAACTATTGCATGTTTGAAACTTTCAAGTTGCCTTATGCAACTGAAGAACACCATGGAATTTCTGATACTAGCCGTTGGGCAGTTTGGAAAGAATTTCACTTTAACAGGGATCTTTTTGATGGTTGTCCAGATAATGTAAATCTGGATGGTTACTTCCAAACCGAAAAGTATTTCAAGAATATTGAGGATGAAATTCGTAAAGATTTTGAGTTTCAAGATGACATCTATGGTCCTTGTAAAGAGATGATGGATAGTCTTGGTGGGGATAGGATGATCTTTCTCCACATTCGTAGGGGCGATCCTAAACTTCCTTGGGCATATGTAAACTTACAAAATGCACATCCAGTTCAAACTTGGGAATATTATGAACAGGCTCTGGCACAATTTCCAGATAATATTCCTGTATTAGTTTTCTCTGATGTTATTGAGTGGTGTCAGGAACAAGAATTCTTCAAACCTGATCGATTCATTATGTCAGAAACTACCGATGAGTTTGCTGATGGGCAGAGAGTGCCCTGGACAGATCTGTGTCTGATGAGTCTGTGTACTGATGCAATCGTCGCTAATTCATCCTATTCTTGGTGGGGTGCCTGGTTGATGGCAAATAAGGATAAGAAAGTAATTGCACCAAAGAAATGGTTTGGGTCACAGTTTGATCATTATGATATGAGTGATCTTATTCCTGAGGGATGGATTGAACTATGAATGATTTGACCTATATTCTTCCTACACGGATTGAATCAGAAGATCGCCTCAAGAATATTATTACTTCAGTTTCATATCTTCTTAAAAACTTTCCAGAGGCAAAGGTAATTGTAAAGGAAGTAAGTGAACGAGCAACATTTAAGTTCAGAGCAATTCCTGAAATTAGAAAAGTTGCGGGTACGGATAACCTTAGATATGTTTTTGAGGAAAGTAACGATTCTCTCTTTCATAAAACAAGAATACTAAATGATCTGATCATGCTTGCCAAAACAAGTGTGATCTGTAGTCATGATGTGGATGTTGTATATCCAGTATCCAGTCATCAGAATGCATATAAATTAATCAAGGATAATCAGTTTGATGTCATCTATCCATATGGATGTGGTGTATGGCAATATCAAGTTGATTATCCCAGGGAAGTTTTTCAAGAATTCTTGAGAAGTGGATTTGATATGAATGTTATTCAACTAAAATGTAGGACAGAATCTTCTACAATTGGTTGGACGCAGTTTTATAGTAAGGACGCAGTTCTGAAAGGTGGACTATGGAACGAGAATTTTCTTTCCTGGGGTGCCGAAGATTGTGAGTTCTATTTCAGGTATAATACATTAGGTTTTCGTGTTGGAAGAATTAATGATTGGATCTGGCATTTTGAGCATGGTAGAACACATAACTCTCATTACCACAATCCAAAGTTTGTGGACAATCACAACCTATGGCAGTGGTTGAAGAATCAGGATAGAGAAACTATAATCAAATATATGAACGAACAGGAATACGTGACAAGGAGATTTAAAGATGCTGGCATTTAATCACATAGGACATTTGGGTAGATTGGGTAATCAGATGTTCCAGTATGCCTCTCTAAGAGGTATTGCAGCACGTCGTGGATATGATTTTGGTATTCCTGATTCCAACTTCTCTGATGAGTGGAAAACCCACCAGTTGTTTCAGGTGTTTGATTTAGTTCATTTACCTAAACAAAATATTAGATATTTGGATGGTGGCAATGCTCCTGTTGCTTCAGAAAAACACTTTCATTTTGATCAGGAGTTCTTTGATCAGTGTCCTAATGAAGTTTCTATCTTTGGATTTTTTCAATCAGAGAAATACTTCAAACACATTGAAGAAAGTATACGAGAAGATTTTACATTTAGAAATCACATTCAAGAACCATGTGATGAAATGATGAAAGGTTGTACTGGATATGATGGAGTTCTTTCACTACATGTTCGTCGTACAGACTACTTGACAAATAGTGCAAATCATTTTAATCTAGATCTTGATTACTATGAGAGAGCACTGGAGCATTTTGATACTAAACAAGTTATCGTGTTCTCTGATGATCCAGAATGGTGTAAGCAGCAGAAGATGTTCTCTGACGATAGATTCATGATATCAGAATCAGGAGATAACAAGATTGATCTATGTTTGATGTCTATGTGTACTCATCATATTATTGCTAATTCATCATTCTCCTGGTGGGGTGCATGGTTGGCAAAAAGCAAAAAGGTTGTTGCACCACCAACATGGTTTGGACCTAATAATGCTGATAAAGATACTAAAGATCTTTTACCAGAATCTTGGATTGTAATTTAATGGATAGGAATAAAGCACTCTATAAACTCAAAAAACTTCCTCCCATATATTATCTAAATCTGGATGATCAACCAGAGAGAAAAGAATATATGGAAGAGCAATTTAAGTATTGGGAGATTGAGAATTATACTCGTATCTCTGCATATGATGGTAGAGATGGTAGAGACCTTGGAGACATTCTTAAAGGGAGATACCCTGACAGTATGTCTTCTGGTGAAGTAGGATGCACTACGTCCCATCTGAAAGCAATGGTGGAGTTTCTTAAGACAGATGCTCCATGTGCCTTAATGATGGAAGATGATTGTGATATCTCTACTGCATCGTATTGGCCTTTTGAATGGAAAAATTTTTATGCAAAAGTTCCATATGATTATGATGTAATTCAACTAGCAGTTATTAATCCTGCTTCGGTTCATTTACAAATGCATAAAAGATTTGTAAATGATTTTTCAACAGCATGTTATATGATTACCCGTCGTCATGCACAAAAATTAATTGACCTTCATGTAAGAGGGGATAAGTATAAGATTGATAATGGAGTTAAACCAAGAGCAGTTGCTGATGATTTGATTTATAATTCTGGAAATACTTTTACTATTCCTTTGTTCTTATACAAACTTGAACTTGGTTCTTCAATTCATGATGAGCATATTGAAGTTTTTCATAAGTCAAGTTATGAAGGTCTTTGGAATTTTTGGAAAACACAAGCAAACCAAATTGAAGATTGGAATGCACTATTTGAGTATGACCCATACTTTAGTCGGTTGCCTCCTGGGTTTGAAGGGAAATAGTAAGCATTTATACTGAATGTTCTTGACAGGACTTTATGTTTGCTATATAATACTGTAATGTTTCTTTACAAAACTCAAATGACTGTAACAACTGAAGACGGTGGACGCACAAACATGTGGGCTACAGAACCCCGTATGTACGTCGATCC
>Ga0209535_1001702_pt1 | contig 14725 bp, 5 predicted proteins | sample LinPmetageLP28_FD_184041 | JGI IMG/M metagenome (GOLD analysis project Ga0209535, IMG submission 184041) | Marine viral communities from the Pacific Ocean - LP-28 (SPAdes) (version 2) | ecosystem: Environmental > Aquatic > Marine > Oceanic | place: Pacific Ocean | collected 2009-08-22 | reverse complement strand
ATATGATGTATAATCTGGGGTACACAAGACTCTCAAAGTTTAGTAAGCTAAAGAAAGCCGTTAATGAGAATAATTGGGAAGAGGCATCAGAACAGATGTATCAGTCAAAGTGGAGAACACAAGTGCCCAATAGAGCAGAAAGATTAATAAGCAGAATGAAAGCAGTAGGAGCATAATATGTTAAGTACAATACTTAGTTTAGCAGCCCCCGCCATATTAGGTCCGGCAGGATTTGCTATATCTGGCATGACACCTATGATGGCTAGTGCAATAGGTGGTGGTTTGGGCTCTTTATTACAAGGTGGTAGTGGATCAGACGCTTTAAGAGGGGCAGCTTTAGGTGGCCTTGGTGGTTATCTTGGTGGAAAACTTGGTGGAGTAGATCCTAATATGGCTATGACACCTGCAAGTAGTTTTGGTGCTGTTAGCGCTCCTGCTGGAGTTTCACCAGCACTAAATCCAGATATTGCAATGAAAATGGGAGGTGCGGGTACTGGTTTAGCTACCAGCCCAATTATGGCAAATTTGACAAGACCAGAGGCAATAGGAGCAGGTTTAGGTGGTATGATGGCTGACTCAATGCAGATGCCAGAATATAAAAAACCAGAAGAAGATGATACTGTTTATCCAAGAGGTATGCCAATTAAAAACACATCTTTGTTTCCTGAGATGGGTTATGATGCAGGTAAAGAAGGTGAGTTTGATTATAGAATAGCCAAAAACTTTGCTGAAGGTGGTGAGATAGAAGGTGATATGTCTGCTATGGACATGGGTATAGGTGGCATGCAAGAAGGTGGTATGAATGATAAAGAGTTAATAAGTGGAGCTATAGACGTTATACAAGGCGAAATAAACGACCCTGATCAACAAAAAGTTATATTAGCACAGTTTATATCACAATTTGGTCAAGAAGCTTTACAAGACCTTGTAGCAAGAGTTCAGTCTGGTGACGTTCCATCAGGTCAACAAGAAGGAGATGGTAAAATAGAAGGCGCAGGTGATGGTATGGCAGATATGGTTCCTGCTTCTATGGAAGGCGATCAAGATGTTTTACTTAGTGATGGTGAGTTTGTTGTTCCTGCTGATGTTGTAAGTGGTATAGGCAATGGTTCATCTGATGCAGGTTCTAATAAGTTAGAAGATATGATGGATAGAGTAAGAGAATTAAGAACTGGTGGAACTACACAGCCACCTGCAATACCTGACGAGATGATGTTACCTGCATGATCTTTACAGCAATACCTAGAGAAGTTCTAGACGTTGTTTGGCAGGATGTAGCTTCAATGCTTGCAAAAGCAGTAGCTACAAGTAATGGTAAGTTTCATATAGATGATATTTACCGTGATATAGAGAATGGTACTTATAGTTTATGGCTTGCTATAGACAAAGAGGCAGAAGGAAACAAAGTGGTAGCTGGTATTACAACAAGAATAATTGCATATCCTAATAAGAAATCACTGGCTATGGACTGGATAGGTGGTAATAGGATGTCTGAATGGATGCCTCTTGCAATGGAAAAATTAACAAAGTTTGCTCAAGACTGTGATTGCTGTGCATTAGAAGGCTATGGTAGAAAAGCATGGGGTAGAGTATTAAAAAGATATAACTGGGAACCAGATTATATTGCTTACAAAATGGAGATAGATAATGGGTAAAGGTTCTAAGGCACCGCCACAACAAACAGAACAAAATATAGTTCAAAGTAATTTACCTAAATACTTTGAGCCATACGCCATTGATATGATGAAAAGGGCTGAAGCTGAGTCTAAGCGTGAATATACTCCATATGAAGGTCAAAGATTAGCTGATGAAAATACTGATACTGCAAGGTCAAGAGAGATGGCAAGAGCTGCAGCAGAAGGTGGTATAGGAGGATTAGCAACAGCACAGACTGGCACAACTGCAGGAATGAACAGAGCTTTATCTGGTATGGGGTATCAATCTCAAGATTTTGATTCTGCTCAAGCTCAAAAATATATGTCTCCTTATTTGCAAAACGTATTAGATGTGCAGAAAAATCAAGCTGTATTAGACTTCAATAGAGGTCAAGCCGATCGTAATTTTGCAGCTGTAGGTTCAGGAGCATTTGGTGGATCTAGACAAGGTGTACAACAAGCTCTTGCAGGAGAAGGATTACAAAGACAGCTTGGAGAAATACAAGCCACGGGACAACAAAAAGCATTTGAGCAAGCTCAACAACAATTTGGTGCGGATAGAGACGCAAGATCGCAAGCAGAGAAAATGGGTTTATCAGCGGCAGAAAGCCTGTCTGGTCAATCAGCGCAGCTTGCTGCACTAGGTGAAAAAGCAAGAGCAGGTGATATTGAGTCAGCTCAGTTATTAGAAAAAATATCAAAAGATAGAATGGCTAGAGAGCAAGCAGGATTAGACTTAGGTTATGAAGACTTTGTAAGGCAAAGAGATATGCCAAGAGAAGACCTTACATTCTTATCTTCTATATTAAGAGGTGTACCTGTTCAACCATCTACAGAAACTACAAAGTTTCAACAATATAACCCAGTAAAAGATTTACTTGGTACAGGAATAGCTGGTTTAGGATTATATAAGGGGATATCTGGATTATGATGAATGTTTTAGAAATACAAGATAATCTTAAAAACTTCTCTGAGCAACAACTTGTAAAAGAAATGCAACAACCTAGTGGTTCTACACCACAGTTTCTTGTTTTATCAGAGCTTAACAGAAGAAAAAGAGTTAAGGGTGATTTTGAAGCTAGACAATCACAAAACCAACCAACAGTTGCACAAGATGTAGTGGCATCTGCAGGAGTACCTCAACAAGGTATGATGGGCATGTCAGAAGCTATGGCTCCTCAAAGTATAGAGTCTGGTGGTATCGGATCTATGATGCCAAAGACTATGAAAAACGGTGGTGAAGTAGAAGGTTATGCAGAAGGTGGGGTTATTAGAGCAAAAGCTGGTGAATATTTTCCATCATCTAATGAATTATATGGAATATACGGGCAAGAATCAGGATTTGGTAAAAATTTGTTTGGATCTGCTGGTGAAATAGGACCGTATCAAATACTACCTACAACAGCAATTTCTCCGGGATATGGTATACAGTCTTTGTTTCCTGAGTTAGCTCAAGCAGTTGCAGAAGGCAAATACAAAGATTTTAATGAAGCTTATTTAGATAATAAAGATGCTGTTGATTCTGTATTAATGAGTGGAGAAAAAACAGAACCTTTTGTTAAAAGTTATTTAGATGCTGCAGAAAATAAATTAGGAAGTAGAGATAAAGCATTATTGTCTTATAATCAAGGTATAGCAGGAACCAAAAACTTTAATGAAGACGCATCAAAAACAAATTATGTAAGTGGAATTATGTCTAACATGCAAGGTTTTGATGGGGCTAAAATGTCTAGACCAACCTTTACTGATGGTGATGTAAAGAAAACAAAAGTACTTGGTACAACTACAACAAACAATAAAACAAATGAAGATGACAAAGATAGAGTTGATGGTAGAGGCTTTGTTAAAAAGTTGTTTGATATTGTTCCTACTCCTGATGATTCTTTGTCTGGATTTGAGGGAAGTGAAAAAGGAAATGTTCCACAATTTTATAAAGATATACAAAAACAATTAGAACAAAGAGAAGAAAATAAAAGAAAAAATGAAAATCCTAATGAAGAAATAAATCTTCCTTCTGGAACATATGAAGACAAAATAATAAGAGATTTAAAAATAGCTCAAAAACAAGAACAGTTACTTAAAGAAGAAGCAAAAGAAAATGAAGAAAGAGTAGACGATAGAAACCCGGTTATGAAAGCTTTAGGATTAATACCTACACCTGATGATTCCTTATCTGGGTTTGAAGATATGTTAAAAACTGATCCAGACAAATCGTTTTTATTTGGTGAAAAAGGCCTAGATATATTAAAGGAAGGTCGAAAGAAAAGGCTTGCAGAAAGAAAACTTCTTAAAGATGGATTTTATTTTCCTGAAGATTCATTAAGTGGGCTTGAAACATTTGATATGGGTTCACCAGATGGTGCCAGTGAAGAAGTTACAAAAGGAACAGCAGACGCACTTAGACAAGGTGAAGTGGATGCAAAGAAAGCTGTGCCTGAAGGAAAGCCTTTACCTGAAGCAACAACAGCATTATCTTCGTTACAGCAAGAGCTTTTAAATAGACAAGATCAAATGAAGAAAGATAGAGACTTTGACAAGTATATGGCACTTGCTCAAGCTGGTCTATCCATCATGTCATCTGATAAGCCAACCCTAGCAGGAGCTATAGGAGAAGGTGGTACTGCAGGACTAGAAGCTTTTAGAGGAGCGCAGAAGCGTTACCAAGAAGGATTAAATGATATTCTTAATGCAAGAGTTAAGTTAGCAGGTAAAAAGGGTAGCTTGTCTCAAAAGGAAGCTATATCATCTATTGCCTCTATTGATTCTGCTATAGCAAAATACAGAACAGATGCTGACAAAGCCGTAGATCCAGCAGCTATTAAGAAGATACAAGATGCTATTGCTCAACTTAATTTTCAAAAAAGATCATTAATGCCAACGGCAGGATATTCTTATTTAAATACAGATGTAAGTGACACCACTGCTGCTAAAGGTTAAGGTTAACAAATGGGAACATATAATACATTTAGCAGAGTAACTGGTAGAGATTATCCATTTACTATTGATGGAGACGCTCCTACACAAACAGAAATGGCTAGAATCAATGCCATATTAGCAGAAAAAGAGGGTCTTACTACAGAAGAAGTAGAACAAGATCAGGGCAATTTATTTACCAGAAACATTGGTAGAGGTATAGATACTATACAACAGGCCTATGGATCTGCAATAGAAGGTGTCGGAGATGTTACTGGTCTAGACTTTCTTAAACAATATGGCTCATCAGTAGTAGAAAACAACAGAAAAGAATTAGAAGCAAGTCAAGAGTCAGCAAGACAAACTGGCGACATAAATGACATAGGTAGTTTTTTTGATTATGCAGGAGCTACATTAGGGTCTCAGGTTCCACAGCTTGGTAGTACGTTAGCGGGATCTGGAGCAGGCTTCTTGGTAGGTGGACCAGTTGGAGCAGTTATAGGTGGATTAGCAGCTAACTTACCTTTTTTCTACGGATCTAACAGAGAAGCGCAAAAAGAAGAAGTTCTTGCTGGTAATCGTGTTGAAGTTTCTGAAGCAGCCGCAGCGTTAACAGCCATACCTCAATCAATATTAGATATAATAGCAGATAGATTTTTAGTTGGTGGTTTCACTGGCAAGTTTATTAGTGGCGGAGGAATTTTTACACGAGGTGTAAAAGGTTTAGGAAAAGGTGTTGTAGCTGAAGTGCCTACAGAGATAGGACAACAAGTTTTAGAACGTTATCAAGCAGGTAAAAGTCTTACAAATAAAGAAGCATTAGATGAATATAAAGAAGTTGCAGCAGCTGCAGCGCTTATAGGTGGTACCGTTTCATCTACCGGTAATGTTATAGGTGGTGATAAAAATAAAAAATTAAATAAAGATCAAGAGCTTAATAGAGATCAAGCATTAGAAGGTCAACAAACACAACAGAATATTAAAAATGCAGATAATTTTTTAAATAAAAAAGGTTTGCCTGCACCAAGCACTGCTCCCACAGAGGTCCAAGATGATCCTGATGCGGCTGAATTACAAACAGAAGATCAAAAGCCTGTTGATAAAACAAAAATTAGTGCAGCTGAAATACCATTCTTTACAAAATATAGTAAGGCATTAGATGCTGTTAAGAAATCTGGCAAAGTAAATCCTATAGTAGTTAGAAATGCTATTAAAGAAGAAGGTAAAAAGATACCAAAAGCAGAAGTTGATAGCATCATTGAGCAAATGGTTAAAGAAGGTGAAGTTAAAACTGTAGGCAAAAATAAATATGAAGTTTTAAAAGATGATTTAGACACTTATAAAACAAGAGCTAATGCTCTCAAACAAAAAGCAGAAAGTTTGCTTGAGCAAAATAAAGCTATAGATGAAGAAAATAAAAAACTTCCTCCAATCCCATCTGTAGATGCTGATCCCGTTGTTGCAGAAACAAATAGGCAAAGAAAAGCACAAATAGCAAAGCAATATGATCAAGTTGTAAGAGAAGCAATATCTCTTGAATCTGAGGCTGGTAGATTTATCACCAAGAAATACGGCACTACAGATGTAAAAGGTGCTAAAGATCAGAGAGTTTCTGTAGAAAATCCTGTTAAAGCTAGTAATATAATACCAGATTTTAATGCTAAGAAGAGTTTTGATGTTGCTGGTAAAACTAAGAACACTCCAGAGTATTTAGGTAAGCGTGATACTATTATTAAAAATCTATCTAATAGATTAAAAGCTATTGGTTTAGGCGATGTGGTATTAAGACAAGAGAATATTCTTACTGCCGGACCACAACAGACACCCCAAGAAGCATTACAAGCTGGACAACTTATTGAAGGCTACATGCAGACTGAAGAGAATAAACCAACTATAGCTTTGGCTATGGAGATATATGATCCTAATCTTTCAGATGCAGAGTTAGAAACAAAGATAGGTGCTGTTCTAAATCATGAAGTCATTCATGCTATAAAGCGCATGGGACTATTTTCTACAGATGAATTAAAAACATTAACTGATGTTGTGTCAAAGCGTAACTACGTTGTTATAGAAGATGGTAAGCCAGTTAAAAGACAATACACTTATCTAGATAGAGCCATTAAGATGAACCCTGATCTTACAGCAGAAGCTCAGATAGAAGAAGCACAAGCTGAAATGTACAGAGACTATGTATCTGGTAAGCTTAAGGTTGTTGCCAAGCCTAAAACATTATTTGATAAGATTACTAAGTTTATTAAGTCTATCTTTGGCGCTCATCAAGATGCAGGCTTTACAGATGTAGATCAAATATTTGAAAACATTGGCACTACTGATGAAGCAAAACAGATAGGCAGGAGAGCTAGAGACCCACAAAAAATCATGCAAGATCAAGATGATAGGATGAATTCTTTAACCAGTTTATCAGATCAACTTACTGGTGATCCAAAACCTATAATTAAACTTAGCTCAAAGATACCAACAAACGTTAAGAAAGCATTTAAATTATTTGTGCAAAGACCAGATGGTCAGTTGTTACCATTGTTTGTTAATGCGGCTAATCCAATACCTACAGGTCAATTTATTGAAGCAGATTTTCCATCAGCTACATTCCAAGGCAGGTCTTCTGCTAAAGGCAGGACATCTTTATATGTTCCTACAAAGGGTGCGGAGCGTACACAAGGCGAAGTACAAAGAAAAACTGGTACGCAAATAATAATTAATTCTGAGCTAGACAGAGCCAAGCTTATACAAGAAGGCTATATAACAGAGAATGTAAGCAGAACTAAAGATGCACCATTTGGTAAGGTTACGGCAGTTGCTGCACGCCCCGGGTTTCATGCAAGCGTTATGCCGTATGCATTGCATTTAGGACCACAAGACTTACAAGTCACGAAACGAGAATCCGATATACTAAGTGGCATGGGTATAAAAGTTATGCCAAAGCAAGGGCAATACTTTGTTAAGCGTAGAGCCGAAGATCAGGTGTTTGCAGAAGTTTCTATGGCAGATGATGTGGATTATCAAGCACAGATAGACGCATCAGATAGAACAGATATAAACGATAGAGTTCCAGTAGGAGGTAGCTATCAGTACAGAGATGGACAAGCCAATGAAGATTGGTTAGTTGGCGGAGATATGCGTATAGATAGAGTTTTATCTAGATCAGAAGCAAAAGATATACAAAATGAAATGGGTGTCAAAGACTTACCGTATAAAGCAGATGTAGAAGAAATACTTGGCAGAAAATTATCTAAAGATTTACCTGAAGACACTAAGTTTTCTGTTAAAAAAGTAATTACAGATGAAATAGCTACAGAAGACTTGTTATTTGTCTCACATAACTTATCTCCAGAGGCTTTAGTAAAAGCAGATAAACTTGGTGGTATACCTATGCCATCAATAGGAATAGCTAAAGCAAGTCTAGGATTTGAGAATTTTGGTGAAATATCTTTGATTGGCAATGCCAAAATGGCAACGCCTAGTAGTGAAGATCAAGTTTATAAGAGAGATGCATATACCACAAGAACGCCAAAACCAGAGCTTGAAGCAACAGATGATTCGATAAAATACATTACAAGTCTTAGAGATAAATTAGAAAAACAGATAATTACAGATTATGATTTAGAAAATCTTCGAGATGAACTGCCGTCTGAAATTGAAGATTTTTTAATTAACGCATTTGGGAGAAATAGGCCACCAAGGTCTAGTTTTTCAGATTATAGAGAAGAATTAACTGAAGATGTGATGGCATTAAATAAAAATTATGATCCTTTTATGTTTAAAGAAATTTATTTAGATGAAATGACTCCAATTTTAAGATTAAAATATTTAAAAGATACTGGGGCAATAGATGAAATAATTAAATCTAATTCATATTTATATGAAGAAACAACAGATCCAAATGCAGGTAATGAAGAAAAGATTAGTGTTATTGGTAGAATATTAAATGCTGCAACTGGTTTTGGTTTTGATTTTAGAGATCAAATTCAATCACAATATAATGATAAAGTATTAAGAGATTGGCTTATAACAGAAAAAGAAAATGCTTTAGACTCTATAAACAAAACATATGCAAATAAACAAATGCCATTAGTTATAGAGCGTGTTGCAGATTTTGAAACAGGTACAAGATATAAATCTACGTTAGATAATATTGTACAAATAATGAGAAAAAGAAAAGGCCCAGCTAAAGAAAAAGGATTTGAGCTTGATCTAACAATGGGACCATTAGCTGCAAGGATTACACCTAGATTTAAAACATTACAAGAAGTAAAAAATAGTAGAGGAAGAATAAATTTAATAGAGTTTAATAAATCTGTAGAAGAGGTTAATAGAGCTTTTAATTTGTCAGAAGAAACAATATATAAATTTCTTAGAAATAACCCTGCATTAGAAAAAATAGTGGATGGTAATCCTGATGGGTATACTGTTGATGATGTTGTAAATATTAATGGCTTACCTGTTAAAGTTCTTGGCAATATATTAGAGAAAAAAAGAGATATTAGATATCCTATAACTAAAGTTATAACAGATGAAAGAAAAGAAGCATTTACTAAAGAATTAGAAAACATACAAAATAATATGCCCCAGCCCATTGTAGATTTAATAAATGAGACTGGCAGACGAATAAAGGCAATGCCTACAGAATATTTTGAAATTAAACCTACTAGAGCCGTAAGATTAAATGAGTTTTCTGGTGCATTGATACCTGAAGAAACATCTGCTCAAGTTAGACAGATTTTAAAAAGAAGTATGCCTGATGGAAAGATAGTTGAATATGGCTCTGAACTTGATAGAAAACAAGCAATACTAGAATTTAAAGATGTAATGTTTTCTAGAAAACAATTACCGCCAGAGTTATTAAATCAAAGTGTTATAGGTAAATATAAAACAGACCCTAATAGTGGCATGATATTAACTAAAGAACAGTTAGGTGACGAGAACCCGTTCATTACTAGCGCAGCTAAAGGCACGGTAAACTTAGAAGATGCATTGCAGAAGCTACAGGATGACAGAGGTGGCGTTGTATACGATATAAATAACTCAGAAGACAGAGAAAGAGTATCACAGATAATAGCAGAAGAAGCACAAGTTGCTATGGAGCGTGATGACAGTGCGGTTGGATGGTACGACCGTACATTAAAGCTATCTAAGAAAGTTTTGGGAGTTGCGTACCCTGAAATAGATAAGACTAATCCTGCATACAATTTTGATAACGAAGCGGCTTTTGATTTTGCATTAGCAATTACATCTAATGGAACTGCTATTATACCTAATTTTAAGTTAGCTACGCAACAATATGAGAGCTGGTTAAAAACTGGTACCTTTAAAGAAGAGGGTAAAGATGCAGGTGTAATTAAAGCATTTTCAGCTTACAACATGATGAAAGAAACTATGTCTGATACAGAGATAACAGAGTTTCTTAATTCAGATTTTACATTTGGTGAGTTAAAACAAATACCATTGATAAAAGAACTTGGTATTAATATTTCAGGAGAGAACGTTAATACAATTGTTAAGGGTTCACAAATATTTGGACCGAAAATTGGTGGTGCATTTTACCAAAATTTAAGAGGCAACTATGATGCATTGACTATGGACAGATGGTTTATGAGAAACTTTAATAGAATTACTGGTAATCCATTTAAGGTTATTGGTGTTAACGTTTTATCAAAAAATAGAACCAGATTGCTAGATGCAGTTCAAACAGTAAAAGAATCTAGAAATAACTTTCTTATTAATGCTATAGAAAATGCAAAAGAAGAAGCAAATGTAGATATAGTTAACGAAGCTACCGCATCGGATCTGGCCGCAGCTTTGGACAATCAGTATCAAAACATTTTTAAAAGAACTCCAAAAGCATTAAGAGAGAAAAAAACAGAACTTGATTTAGCGGCACAAACTCTTAATAGAAATGAAAACGTACAAATTGTTGAAGCTCCTAGAAGTGGTAACGATAGATTTCTTATGCGTCAAACCATTAACAGAGCTAGAGAAATACTTGCTGGTAATGGAATAGTTATTTCTAATGCTGATATACAAGCATTACTTTGGTACGCAGAGAAAGATTTATTAGAAGCATATGGTGTAAGAAAAGGTCAAGGACTTAAGAATGATTACGTTGATGGTGCTATAGCCGTACTTAGAGAAAAAGGAATAGAAAATGAAAAAATCTCAGAAGCACTCCCCAATGCAGAGAGAGTCAGACTCGATAGTGACACAAATACCGAAGCAAAGATTGCAGGAGTTTATAACCCAAATGATGTCGCTACACAAGAAGAAGCAGATGGAGACATCAGTCAAGAAGTAGAAGAGTATGATGTTACTGAAAATGCAACAGAACAAGAAAAGACAGAGTTAGCTGATTTACATGAACAAATAGATAACTTTAATAGAAAATTTTCTATTAGTCCTAATCCAAATAAAGTTATTAACGTTCCACTTGCAGACCCTTCTACTAATATGTTTGGCAATAAATTTTACTATGGCACTGTAAAGGGCCCACGGGGAAGCACTGTAGGTGTTGTGTTAACAGAAGGCTTTCACGAATACAAAGGAACTGATACTAGAGGCAATCCTATCTACAGCGGTGAAGGGATGGCACATATAAATGGTGAAAGAGGAAGAAAACCATCAAGAAAAGATGAGTTATTAAACCCTACAGAAGAAGGTAATTGGCTAAAGTTTAAAGATGTTGAGACTGCTATATACGAAATGTTAAAAGCATATCATTTTCAAAATGGTGTAAGAGAAAAGTTTGATGGTAAATCTACAGATAAAGTTTTGGTTTGGGACAAAGCAAGAATTGCAGGTAAAAATAATAAAGAAAAAAGTTTAGCTTTAGTATTAAAGTACAAGCCAGATACATATCAAAGTGGTTCTAAGCAACATGTACCAGTATATGTTGTTAATACTACCTTTATTGAAGCTTCAGACAGAAGACTTGGTATGGAAAGGTCTAACTCCGTTGCTACAATACCGACTACGGATACGACACCAGACTCTGATAAAATTGTACAAGATGTAGAAAATAAAAGACTTAATATACAATATAACAATCTATCTAAGATATTAGGAAAAATAGTATCTAAAGTAACATTTGGAAAAATAGAAAAAGAAAAAGCACAAAAAGAAGCAGAGAAGATACTTATTAAGTTTCAAGATGCCATGTTGCCAATAGGTGACATGTTAGATGAGCTTAAAAGAAAAGGCTTCACTATTGCAGATGCATTAGATACCTACATGCAAGAAGAGTTGTTTCATGGTAGAGCTGGGGCAAAAGTTGAAAAGGTACAAAAGGATTTATTTGAGCCTATAGCAGAAACTATTAAAACAATAGATATTAATGATGCCCAATATTCTCAGTTAGAATCAATAAGTAATTTTTTCAAGATTGCCAAAGCTCAATATATAGATAAAAGATTGGCAGTTGCAGATGCCATCCTTTACGCAAGGCATGCGAAAGAAAGAAACAGTTACATAAATAAAAATAAATCTGAAAGTAAAGATCAAGGTAGTGGTATGGCGGACTCAGAAGCAGATGCCATAATAAATTGGTTATCTACGTTAAATACTACAGAGCAGGGAAAAATAGCTAGAATAGAAAATATTACAAGAGATATTGTAACAAACACAAATCAACAGCGTCTTGAAAGTGGCTTAATAAAGCCTGAACTTCTAGATTCAAACTTTAAATCAAAAGTATATGATAACTATGTGCCACTAAGAGGTGATATCGAATCAGATGTAGAAACTGATGAAGATTTAATGGGCAAACCAAGAATGACTACCAACTTGTTTGGCGCAGCTGGTAAGGAAGATCGTTCTGCTACAGGTCAAACAAACTATGCAGAAAATATAATTGCTTCATTAATGGCACAAAATCAAAGGTCAATAGATAGAGGTGAGAGAAATAAAGTTGGGCGATCCTTTGCGGACCTTCTTAGAGGCCAAGAAGAACAAGCTGATGGAAGCTTTGCTATTAACGATGCTTTAGCAGAAGACATGGGTAAAATAGCAGAGATAGTCACAGACACAAATGGATTACTGCCAGAAAACATATTAACTATAAAAGAGAATGGCGTAGAAGTTAAGGTTCACTTTTACGACAAAAGAATTGGTAGGGCATTAAAAGGTCACCTTACACCTGAGAGCGTTGGCAAGTTTACAAAAGCTCTTGGTAAAATGAACAGATACTTATCTAGCATAAATACTACATACAACCCATCATTTGTTATTCCAAACTTTGCAAGGGATTTACAAGCAGCTGGTGTAAACATGCAACAGTATGATCAAAAAGGTATGACTAAAGAAGTTCTTACTAGTGCACTGTCAGCGGTTAAAGGCATTGCGGCTGTTTTACGAGGTGGTAAAGAAACATTTTGGTCAGCAGAATACAACAAGTTTGTAGAAGCTGGTGGAAAGAACGCCACTAATCAGATGGGCGATTTACAAGATCAAATTAATAATATTGGAGGTATATTAGGAGATATATCTGATACAGGTATTAAAGGTAAGTTAGGATTAAATAAGAATGGATTTACTAGAAAGTTATTAAATTTCTTAGATGACTATAACACTGCAGTTGAGAATGGTGTTCGTGTAGCAACCTTCACTTCATTAGTTAAGCGTGGCATTACTCCGGCCCGGGCTGCACAAGCAGCTAGGAACGTAACAGTGAACTTTGCTAAAGGTGGTGAAAATAAAACACTTATGAATTCTTGGTACTTGTTTTACAACGCCTCCCTTCAGGGTTCGATGGCGCTTATTAACGCTGCGGCTAAATCAAGCAAGGTAAGAAAAGTTTGGGCAGGTTTGGTTGTCTACGGCATCATGCAAGATCAGATCAATTCACTGTTATCTGGAGATGAAGATGAAGATGGTATAAAAGATTATGACGAGTTACCTAGATACGTTCTTGAACATAATTTAATTCTACCTACGTTTGGTTTAGCAGGAGACAAGTTTATACAGATACCTTTATCTTATGGATTAAACTTAGCTACGAATTTTGGCAGAGCTTTAAGTAGAACTGCAAGAGGAGAATACACTGCTGGGGAAGCTTCAAGGACTATCTTTGGAACTGCATTTGAAAGCATTAGTCCGTTTGGTGGATTTGACAACATGTACAACTTGACTGCACCAACAGTTTTGGATCCATTCGTAAGTCTGGCTATCAACGAGGACTATAAAGGAGACCCAATATTCAAGGAAAGTCCTACATTTGCATCAAGACCAACACCAGATAGCCAAGCATATTGGTCTAATACAAGTTCTGTATCTAAGGTAATAGCAAATTCAATAAATAGCTTAACTGGTGGAGATGATGTAGAGAGTGGCTTCATAGACTTCAGCCCAAACACTATGGAGTTTTGGTTTGACTACTTAGCAGGTGGTACAGGAGCTTTCGCACAACGCTCATTAGAAGCACCTTTCTCTATAATTGATGCTCTTAAAGGAGACTTTGAAGGCGATATCATGAGGGCAATACCACTAGTTAGAAAAGTAGTAATAAGTCCTAGTGAAAGAGAAGATGTAGGAAATTATCTAGAGAACAGACAAGACCTATTTACGATACTTGCAAGGATAGACCTTGCCAAGAAGTCAGGAGACGGAGAAGCAGTAAGAAGTCTATTTACGAGATATCAAGACCAAATAAGAATTTCTGGCAGAATGAAAGCTATAGACAACGCAAGAAACCGATTGTTAAGGCAGATAAAAGAAATAGAGAGAAATCCAAGAATACCAGAAGAAACCAAGTTAAACCTTAAAAGACTTAGAAGAGAAAAGATTAATGATCTTATGAGACAAGGTTTGATATTAATGAGAACAGTTGGATTCAAAAAAGCAGGTTAAAAGTTAGCGATACAGTAGGCATTGTTTTCACGGCAGCCGACAGGAAAAAACACAAAGGCGAAGTAATTTAACAATTTCTAAAAGTTAACGTTAACAGTAGTAATTCATTACGCAGCCATGTTGGTAATTGTAATCTTGTGTTAACAAACACTATGTATGTAGAACAAAGAGGTACAACCATTGTTTTAAGATAGTCTTGAACTAGGGTTCAGCGACTAACTTGCAACAATGAACTTGTTTTAATTTGAGGTTTCTTCACTAGCTAATGCAGAATATCCACAGATATCCACATAGCTATCTTC
>Ga0209535_1001701_pt1 | contig 14727 bp, 12 predicted proteins | sample LinPmetageLP28_FD_184041 | JGI IMG/M metagenome (GOLD analysis project Ga0209535, IMG submission 184041) | Marine viral communities from the Pacific Ocean - LP-28 (SPAdes) (version 2) | ecosystem: Environmental > Aquatic > Marine > Oceanic | place: Pacific Ocean | collected 2009-08-22 | reverse complement strand
ATTGCATATCAATGCAGGACATCGACTTTCAAAACAATATCATGAGATAAAAGAAGAAACATTATATGTTTTAAAAGGAATACTAATTAATTACGATAAGGACGACAAGCCAATGCGAATACCGCCTGGAGAATCGTTTCACGTTGTACCTAATCAAATACATCGCTTCGGAGCACTAGAATCCTCAGTAGAGGTTATAGAGGTTAGTACACCTCATCTTAATGATGTTGTGCGACTTGAAGACGATTATTCAAGATAATTTAAACAATTAACAAAATGTGCTATTATAACAATAGCAAAGGAGATACATATGCAACTTTCAGATCAAGCACTTGGGGCACTCATGCTAGCCCTACAGAATTCGCTTTTAAATCAAACGGACATTGTTCCTATCTTAAAAGAATTCGATTTTACCGAAACCTCTACCGGGCTCGTTGTCGAAAACCCACCTGTTGTAGATTTGACTACTTCAGATAACGATGACAGTGACGATGACGGTACTGCTATTTTTAATGCTTATTTAGATGCCGTAGATACTGGCACTTGATAGTATGCCCAAATATGTTTATAAGTGTATGAAATGTGAACAGACATTTGATGTTATACACTCTTTCAGCGAACAAAAAGAAAGCTGCTCTGATATTACAGAATGTAAAGAAGGGTTTAAAGTTGAGCGAGTGCCACAAAATATAAACTATACTAAAAAACACGACAAAAAAATACAAGTTGGGCAAATTGTCAAAGATTTTATTAAAGACACAAAAGAAGAAGTCAAAGACTATAAAAAAGAAATGATTAACTGGAAGCCCGAATAATGTCTATATTTTTTATACTATTTTTTATAGGATCTCTATCGTTAAATGTTGTTTTAGTTTGGTATATCATAAAATTACTAACTAAACTATTTTTTATTCAAGAGAATATGGAAGGGCTCATCTCACTCAATCAAAATTTTGGAGATCATTTAAAAGAATTAAATGAATTAGAAATGTATTATGGAGATGAGACTCTTAATGGTCTTTTAAAGCACTCCAAATATGTTGTTGAACAAATTGATGTTTATGCTGAAATATTGTCAGGCTTAGATGTTGCAGAAGACGCTGAAGAACAACCAGAAGAAGAGGAACAAGAATAATATATGCCAAGAAAACGCAAAGCAGGTAAACATTACTTTACCAAAGATCATGAAAACGCAATAATACAGTATGTTGCTACAGAAGACCAAAGAGTAAGAACTGAATTATATGTTGAATGGATAGGTCCAGCTTTCAATGAAATGGTTGACAAAATTGTATACACTTATAAATTCACAAACCTTCCAAATATTGACGCTCTTAAAGGCGAGTGTAAAGTTTGGTTGACAACAATCCTTGACAAATATGATCCGAACAAAGGCTCAAAAGCGTTTTCGTACTTTAGTGTGATCACAAAGAACTGGTTTATTCATAAAGTAAAAAAGAATGCTAAGCGAGCACGAACTGAAGTTCTTTATGACGAGATGCCAAAAGAAATTGACAATGAGCTTATCACCACTCATAATAAATATCACGAGACTAGAGAAGAATATGAGTTTTGGCAATCACTTTGGTCGGAGATTGAAAGTTGGGATAACGCCAACTTAAAAGAAAACGAAAAGAAAGTTTTAGAGGCAATTAAGATTCTTCTTAACTCAATTGATGAAGATCAAATGATTTATAATAAAAAAGCAATCTATTTATATCTTAGGGAATTGACTGGGCTCAATACCAAGCAAATTGTTAATAACTTAAACAAACTAAGAACAAAATATCGTATTTTTAAGAAAAATTGGGTGAATGGCAAAATTTAATGTTTGCCGTTCCTAATTATTAGGAGGGTAAATACTATGAAAAAAGTTGATAACTATATCAATGAAGCCATTGAAAACATACGAAAAGACCGAGAGATAACAAAATCGTTACTTAACGATCTAATTGTATATCTAAGTGTAGACGAAGAACGCCACAAGGATGCTGGCGTTATCGCTGCCAAGTATGTTGAAACTCTACAACGGTCGAACGAACAGCTTGTGAAAGTTGTTACTTTATTACAGAAGAAGCAAAGCACTTCTGTTGAATTATCTGAACTTGATAAAACTGAAATATTTGATTTATTAAATGGAGATACCAATTAGTGGCGTCAACAGATGTAGAACCCGGTTATGAATCACAGGCTATCCTTGCTTCTGTTATAGAAAAACTTGTGGCAACCTTCAATGTCAGCAACGACAAGACTATGGAGGATCTCACTAAGACGCAAACCCAAAGTTCTGTTTTCAATAACAAGCTTAAGGGCACGGACTTACAACAAGCTGAAAATAAAATAATTCAAAGCCTAAATGGTGGCGAACCGGGCTTATATGCTCTTGTTTTAAGAAGTCAAGAAATTGAAGCAAAGATTGAAGGTAAACGCTCATCATGGTGGTCAATAATTATGGATTTACCAGAAACTATAATCACAGCCGTAGACGACGCAGAAGAGAAAGTTGTAGATTTAGTCTTCCCACCGGAAGAAGAAATAGAAGCTTTAAAAGCACTAGAGTTATTAGATTTTAAGGGATATTATATTTTTATTTTAACCGATGTTGGTGATGAAAATCCAATACCATTCGCAGTACCGCCAACCGAAGAAAATCCCGATTACACTTATACAAATCTTGATTCTTATCCAGTTGCACAGGCAGTCTCAAAAAGATTGAGAACTGAAGTAGAGGAGATAGCCCCAGGAACACTTGTCAAAATACAATATGAAAACTCTATTAACAGAGATTCACCAATAGTAACTGAAATTATAGAAGATAGACCAGAGTTTACCAGTGTAATATTGGCATCAATGGCAGCCAGATCAGGATTGGAACGATTTGAAACTTGTGGCACAGATTCTTCTCTATCTGGTGTCACACACCCATCTGGGGATCAAATCGGAGCAGCAGGATCAGCCGCCGAATTACATAATGCATATATAGCTTTAAATAAAGCGGCAGGTAAAAACAAAATAGATATAGCTGCATTATACAAAGTTCTATTTGCAGGCTTATCAGATAAAAATTTAGTTTTAGGAATTCTTGCTAATGCAAGTTCGGAATCCGGCTTTGATGCCAATATAGTGTCTGGAGGTAGCACCGAGTCATCTATCGGATTATGGCAAATGAATGTTCAGTCGGCAGGTAAAATCGACGTTCCAACTTCATCTAGACGCAGTTTGGCTAAATCGACTAAGGCTAATTTGCCATCATCTATACAAATACCTGCAAACGCGAAGGTGGTTCCATATTTCGCAGGCGGACTTTTACTTACTGAAGCCAAAATCCCAGTTATTACGCCTGCTAAATACGATGGTACACAGGACTTGACAGCTTCTTATAATAAAGTTCGAAGTCCGACACAACAAACGCTTTTCGTGATTGCTTCTGTAAAAAAAATGTTAGCAAGTATAACATATGATGCTACTAAGATTACCGCTAAACAATGGGCGTATTGGTTCCAAATATATTTTGAACAACCAGCAGATATACACGATAGAACTGCCGGTATTAAAGTCTCTGCCGATGCTGCGGGAGTAACAGTTTAAAAATAATATTATGTCACAAGTACCAACAACAAAATCAGCCGACTCACAAACACCTATTGTAACTACATGTGATGCTTCTGACGTTAGCGCCTATACCAATATTCCGTCTGTTGTCTCTGCACGAACTCCTAAAGAGATAAATCAGTTGGCTCTACTTTATGACACAGATACTACTTTGCCGAATAAAAGTAATCATGCACCATTCCTCTTGGAGGCACATCCAGATTTTGGAGCACATATGAAGGCATTTATGTATAATGCTTGGGAGAACTTAGGCGCAACAATTAAAATAAATAGTGTATATCGCACTCCCGCTCATCAAGCCAGACTTCTTAGGGAATACAACGCCAACCCAGCAGGGAAGGCAAAGCCTGGAACCACAAGTTACCATTTGTATGGAATGGCTATGGATTTTAACCCAACCCTTAAAGATGGCACACTGCTTGGGAAAAGTTCCGAGGTGTATGGCAAGAATTCATTTGCCAAGGCTTGGATCGACTCAGGTATTGTCGCTGCTGGAGAAAGAGCCAACCTTTATTGGGGCGGAAGGTTTGGAGACAATTATGATCCGATCCACTTTGATTTTAGAAATGTAGCTGTCTCAATAAAGTCGGTGGCTTCTTTGGTTAGGGAGCAGGCTTTGACTGCTGCGCCAAATAGGGTAGCTTTGGTGTAACTATATCACATATCTTACGGCACAAGTTTAATATAACAAACTATTTAAAATTATGAGTAACAAAACAAAATCAGTAAACCTCGAAGGGCTACCCGGTCTTCTGACTAGACTTAACTCAGGTGATCAACGATATCACGACGGAATTTCAAACCGAGGTGTTTTTGGTGATAACCTCTTGGAAGCTGTCCCAAAATATATTAAAGCACCCTCGGAACAAGTTCTTAATAAAGGGAATTCTTCCATTGTTCTTGGAAGAGATCGACCCGCTTCAAGGGCTTCTGGGTATGGTGGACAGGGACACACACAGGCATCTTCTATCGATATTGTTGCCGGTCGGGGATGTTCGCCCCCTGAATCTGGATTAAACTATGATCCAAATTTTGCTGGTGATGGGGCAAGAATTTATATAAGTCAAAAGACAGATCTTGATGCAAATTTTAATCTTGCTGCCGGAGCACAAGGAAACTCAACGGCTAAATCTGGTATTGGAATTAAAGCCGACGCTGTTAGAATTATCGCAAGAGATGGAATTAAATTTATCACAAGAACTGAAAGCAAAAATTCAAAAGATGGCTCCGCTTCATACAGTGGCATTGAATTAATTGCTTGTAATGATGAAAGCGATATTCAATCCTTAATAAAAGGCGAGAATTTAGTTGAAGCATTATCAGAGTTAGAGAAAAGAATAGCAGAACTAAGCTCAATTGTTCTAAACCATCTTAAAGATCAGTTACAATTTAATATGAAACTGATGTCTCATAATCACATAGTTCCACAAATACCAGTTGGTAGCACCACCTCATTGCCCGCAATTTCGCTTATCCCTGCTGGCATAAATGTCGCCACTGATGCTATGGAGGGTATGTTTGATAATTTTAACCACAGAATAAATATAGGTTTTACTTGGAAAACAAAATATCTAAATCCAGCCTCAAAAAAGTATATTTGTAGTAGATACAATAAGGTAAACTAAATGTCACTTTCTCCAAATTTACAAGATTGGGCACTTAAAAACGAGTGTTTTCCTTCTGAAGATAACGATAATTATTATATCACTGTTGAAAGTGAATATGAGTCACCCGGCAATGAAAAAGAAAAAAGACTATCAGAAGCAGTTGTTGTCGGCGTAGATAAATTACTAAAATTTTATGGCAAAGATACTTCTGTTCTGCAAGATGTAATTGCAGAATCATCAGCAACGGATTATGAGGTAAGCCTGGTCGCTGGTATTCGCATGAAAGTATTAGTTGCTGTTCCAAAAGTGACGTTCGACGCCATAGAAAACGATCCAGCAGCCTGTAATATTAATAAACCAGAAGAGGGGTACTTATCAGCGTTCATACCAGTTGGACAAGTAACTGAAAAGATTGATGCTGTTGTTGCTGAATTAGAGTCACTTATAATGGATCTTGTCAAATCCGATAAGTTTATTTCAAATGTTAGCATCGATCGTGAAGCAAAAAGACTAAAAATAGCAGAACAAGCGATCAAGAGATATATAAATTTAAATAACATAGCACCAGTAACACTTGAAGATCCAGAGTGTTTCGATCCAAAAGAAATTATCAAAGATTTAGAATTAGGATTTACCTACGATTATAAAGCTGCTTTCGCTCTTGTTGAAAAAGATCAGTACACAATTGGTTATGACTGCTTCTTAGAAACTCCAGTTTTAAACCATATCACAACTATTAACTATCTTACAAGATTGGACTTAATGCTTGCGGATTTAGAGGGCAAGTTTGAAGCAAGTTTTAATGTATTTGATTTTTTATCCAAACATACTTTGCCAATACCAGTAATTGAGACAAAACAAGATACATTAGATGGAGTTGGTAAATACGATGAAGATGGCGATTTATTTTCTTTTGCAAACATAGCAAAACTTATAACATTAGATTTAGATAGTAATTCGTGTAAAACGGATGAAGAGAGAACAACAGAAACCCAAATACTCTCAAGTGCAAAGACAAAAAAAGAAATCGCAGCCACTGCAAAAGAAACATCTGAGTATGTTGGAAATAATACAACCAGCGCCGAAGGAGTTGCAAATATAAAAGCAAAACTGCAAGGGATGGATTCAGAAGGCGGAGAGAAAGGTGTAGAGGCATTAGACATAATTTTTAATGATGTTTTGGCAAAAGTCAACCTTGGTGTGGTTTTAGAGGACACAATTCAGGGTCTTTTAGTAAATATGACTACTTCTTTTGGAGAATCGGTTGTTAACGACCCAGAACTAGAAAAGGCGTTTGCACTAAGTCTTAAAAAGGGCACCGACCCCGCGCCGAACGATTGCACTTTAAAAATAGGATTTCCTACATTTCAGGGAATAACTTTGCCATCTAATCTTCCGACATTAGACTGGTTAGCAGAAGTCATAGACACTGCACTCGCAAATCTTTTTAATATTCTGGTAAGTGCCCTATCTTCACTAATACTTGGTATCCTTGAAGGTCTTAGCGAGCTTTCGTTTTCAAGCCCCGATGGCTTAGCGGGCTTTGGTGAAGGTTTTAAAACTTGGTTTTCTAAAAGCATAGGAGTTGATTTAGGTAGCTTATCTGACCCTGAAGCTTGGGCAGACGCCCTAACTTCTTCTGGAGGAACAGGTTTCCTTGGGGTTCTTGGAAGAATTTCTATCAACAAAGCACGCAAAGAGGGCTCAGAAGATTCTATTACTGAGACTTATACAGAGACAGCAACACCTATAAAAGTATCTAATTCAGAAACTGGTGAGACAGAAGAAAGATTTATATTGCGTGAATTTTTGGTTAGTATAATGTCTGACATTTCATCTGCTCTGGAAACATTAGAGGCAATATTAACTCCAACTGAAATGCAATCCGTCTATAAAGGAACTGCCAAACCTGAAACAAATACTTTAGCTTTTAAAGCTTTAAGCAGAAATGGAAATAGTCTTTTTCAAAGCGAATTTGATGTTCAAGATATTTTTTCTGCTATTGGAAGGCTTCTTAAGCCCCAGTTTTTACTTCAGGGTGTTGACCAGCAATTGCCAACAGCTTCAAATATCACTGATATTGGTGACGGCTCCGATATGGCGCGGCTGCGTGCTTCCTATTTACAAAACAAAGATCCCGATCTAACCTCTGAAGAAATTGACGAAATTATAAATAAAGAAAAAGCTAAAAAGAAAGGAAAAATCTTAAAGGCTCTTGAGGCACTACAAAACTTTTGTGCAGGAGATTTCGCTCCTGATTTTCCAAACGTTTTCGGCGATGACGGATTGATTACTGAACTACCGCCTGTTATAAAAGAAACAAGTGAAGCAGTTACCCGACAAGGGTTACAAGGTGTTTTATATAATTTTAGCATTGAAGCTTTTGAATATTCAGATATTTGGAATGCTTATTTTAACCAGCAATACGGACTACTCGATGAACTGACGAATCCGTACTTCAATGGATCCTATTGGTCTGATATTTTTGGTTCAGGGACTAGGGATTTTGATATAAAAGAGAATTCTTATGTCTTAGGATATACGCCGGGAGCAGTTTCTTCAAATGGTCTGGATGCAACCGTTGGAGACGTTACCAAGACAACGCTTGGTCCATATACCTTTGGAAAGGATATAGATATTAGGGGGATCCCTCGGACAAACCTCAACGGCGAGGAAAGCGACAATGAACTCTTTTTTGATGAAATTATAGAAGAACTCCAACCTTATATACTTAGCACTACACATACCTTTAAGAATAGCCTACCAAAAGCTCATAAAGGATACTTGAGCATCTTCGAGGACTTCCAATCCTCAACCCCCGAGGTCAAGGCTCAAATTTATGCTTATTTACTTCTTTATAATGCCAATGAACTCCAAGGCGAGGACTTCGGAGACAATGAGCGAATGGAAGGTGCTGTAAATTATCAATGGAAAGAGATTTTTAAAGAAACCGATGAACCGCAACTGTTTGATTTAAAAGTAATTCTGGACAATGACAATGATACAAAGAAAAACACAAACCCTGTTTTTATTGAAATTACGACCTATGCAAATAGAGTTGAAGTTTTCCGCCAAGACGGCATATACAACAAACTTCTAGAAGTAGAAGTGGATGACGGCTCAGAAACAAAACCTTTGTCTCTTAAACAAACATCCGAGGATTATTACATAAGCGGCAGTGCTGCTTTCCTTGGAAGACAAATTTCAACTGGTAAATTAGATACAGAGGAATATAAATATTTTAATTTATCACTTGGCTCACTTACAGATGGAAAAACGGGCGCAACTCTCTCCCGAAGCAATTCAGAAGTGACTTCTGATATTTATAAGACAACCAAAAATAAGTTTAGTGCCTCTGGAAACACTACTCCTCTCGACATGATAAAAGATATTTTAGAAGATTTTTCCGACTTTATCCTTGAAGGCACCACGGGAACTGTATCAAAATATTCTATGCCAAACAGCCTTCAGGACATAAAGTTATTATACCCAAAAAATGATATTTTAGACCTCTCGGGACTTGAAGGCTCTATCAGTGAACTTACCTCACAATTGCTTTCTGCTTCTGTCAGCGGGGAATATTGTGACGCACTTGGACCAGTTCGTAGAACTAATTCTATTTCTAGTATAATAATGCTTGTTCGTTTGTTTATTGTGGAAAGGGCAATGATTGCAATCCAAGCCACGAATGGTTTTGATATTGATTTTATGCAAAGTGATCTTTTTATATCTTCCATTTATAAACGCATAAAGACTGAGGTCCAAAAATATAAAAATACCTTTGACACCATCCCAGGAAACTTATTTCCCGATATGAGAGACACCGCTGCAAAATACTATGAGATCTTAAAAATCAATGACGAAAACATAGAAGTACCAGAAACGGGAAAAGATGCTTTTTTACAACTGATTACAGAGCAAATACAAAATCTAAGACAGCCAATAATTGATAATTTAGAATTAAGATGGGACTCTTCCACTTGGGATGGTTTCCTAATTAAGGTAATTTTTGGTGAGATAGACGAATTGGACGAACTTGAAGCAGACAGAGGCACAATTGTTGATTTGTATTCTAATGAAAGAGGTTTTGTGTTTAAACGAGGTAAAACAACACAGGGCAGCACAACCACTTATACCTATGATTTATTGTTTGTCAAACTTAATAACAATCAGGAACTAAAAGATTACTCTATAATCTCCGTCCAATGTGGACAAGATACCAATCTTAATAGTGAAGAAGAAAGCGAGGTCTATTCTAACTTGATAAACTTAATGAAAGAGACAAAAGAATACCAAATATTGTTCAATAATTTAGTACCTATAAAAAATATGATAGCCTCTTTGTCTTTATATGAGTTCTGTGCTCTATCCGACACAGCGGTTTATCCAGCTACGACAGAAGCAGGTATAAACTTGGGCGATATGTTAACCAAAACAAAGCTTTCAATATTACAAATATTTTGTGCTTCTATCTATGGTAACAAGAAAATAACCTATACAGATCCGTTTCTTGAAAAAGCAGGAACGGATCTTGTAAGTTAGAACTACTTATAAGAGGAGCAATATTAAATGCCTGGATTATCCCCACAATTACCGCTAAACATAGGACCAATTGACGGCTACAGCTTAAATACAAATTTTAGACAAGTAGCACAACAAAATCTTAAGATGATCGTGATGACAAATCCGGGCGAGAGAATGATGATACCAGAATTTGGAGTTGGGATTAGAACTTATTTATTTGAAAACTCAACACAAACAACCTTTGATACCATTGAAGACAAGATTCGTGAACAAACAAGAAGATACTTACCTTATATCTCTATAGAGACAATACGATTTAGTACTACTGAAGCCGGATTTAATATGTCGGAGATTGATCCATCTACAGCCTCAAACTTTGTAAGCATTCAAATTAAGTATAATATTCCATCAGCTTTTATTTCTGATGTTTTAATTCTTGAAATTTAATCATTTACATAATTACTAAATAGGAGACATCTTTTCGTGGCGAGCAAACAAGAGAATGTTAAAATAAATTATCTAAGCAGAGATTTTGCTTCAATCAAAAATGATTTGATTGAGCATGCAAAAAGATATTATCCCGATACTTTTAGGGACTTTTCCGACGCCGGTTTCGGCGCACTTATGGTTGATGCTGTATCTTATATTGGTGATGTTTTATCCTTTTATTTAGATTATCAGGCAAATGAAAGCTTTCTTGCCACGGCGATTGAATATGATAACGTGCTTAAGCACGGACAAACAGTAGGTTATAGATACGAAGGTACTCGCTCAACCTTTGGAAATGTGACCCTTTATATTCTGCTGCCAACAGATTCTTCGGCAACTGGTCCAGACCTTTCTTATGCTCCAAAATTAAGAGCAGGATCTTCGTTTGGTTCAGCGAACGGATCCGCCTACACGCTTCTTGAAGATATTGATTTTGCCAACCCTACAAACGAAGTTGTTGTAGCGACTACCAATGCCTCTACTGGGGTGCCAATCAACTATGCCGTGAAGACAACGGGTCAAATTGTATCTGGAGAGCTTCGCACACAAACTTTTGATGTTGACAACTTTGTAAAATTTAGACAATTGACGATTGATAGCCCCGCTGTTACTGAAGTTGTTTCAGTTAGAGATGCAGAAGGAAACGAATATTATGAAGTGGATCATTTATCACAAAACACCATCTATATTCCAATCGACAACAATGATATTACAACAAATGTTCAAGCACCCACAATTGTAAAACCATTTATTGTCCCAAGAAGATATATTGCCAGAAGAAATACAACCGGCATGAACATAATTTTTGGATATGGATCGGATACTCAATTAAACTCGCCCAGTTTGGCAGAAGCAAGAGATCTTGTTCTGGATCTTCATTCTAAGACTTATGTAACCGATACCGCAATGGATCCAACGTTATTAATTAAGGGTGACAAGTTTGGTGTAGGTCCATCAAATACTGAAATAACAGTTACTTATCGTATTAATACTGCTCAAAATTCAAATGCCTCAGTCGGAGCAGTAACTTCCGTGGCTTCAAGCATTTTTGAGTTTGCTAATCGGACCACACTCAGCGCAGCAAAGATTAACACAGTGCGTGCTTCTTTAGAAGTCACAAATGAGGAACCAATTCAAGGAGATGTGACAGCACCCAATATCTCCGAATTAAGAGAATTAATTTCTGGTGCTAACTCCGCACAGAATAGAGCAGTTACAGCCGAAGACTATAAAACTCTTATTTTATCAATGCCTCCAAAGTTTGGTGGTGTAAAAAGATGTTCAATTATCCAAGATGTTGATTCTAATTTAAGAAATATTAATATCTATGTTATAAATCAATCCTCACAAGGTTTTCTTGAGCAAACAAACACAATCTTAAAAGAAAATATTAAAACTTGGCTTAATACAAAAAGAATGATTAATGATTCTGTTGACATCCTTGATGCTAAAATTGTAAACTTAGGTGTTAACTTTGCGGCAATTGCGACAAACAATGAAAATAAATCAGTTATATTCAGTCGTATTAGTGAGAGATTAAGTATATATTTATCAACAAAACTTGATATTGGAGAAGCCTTTAGTATTACAGACTTATATTCTATTATCAATTCTACACCAGGTGTTGTTGATGCAATTTCTGTAAAGGTATTCCAGAAAACAGGAGCGGGATATGCCTCAACACCTTATAATGTGAAGAGGTATACTTCTTCTGATGGAAGAATGATACTTGCGCCACAAAATGTTATACTTGAAGTCAAATATCCAAACGCAGACATCCAAGGAACAGTTCGATAATGGGAATTAAAAGATATACAGCAGACGCAGATAATACAATTACAAATGCGTATAAATCTAATTTAACGACCCGTGGCACTGGCTCTAATATGGGATTATCGGATTCCATGGAAGTCTTTCGTATATACGGACAGCAAGATTCTGGATCTTCAGAGTTATCCAGAGTATTAGTTCAGTTTCCCATATCAGATATTACTACTGACAGAACAAACGGAGTCGTCCCTGCTAGTGGAAATGTAAGCTTTTATCTTCGTATGTTTAATGCCAAACATCCATTTACTTTACCTCGTGGATATAACATGATTGCGGCTTCCGTATCTCGTGCTTGGAACGAGGGCACCGGATTGGATATGGAAAACTATTCTGATGCAGGTGCTTCAAACTGGATTGAAGCATCCAGTGCCTCTTCTGGAGTAACCAATTGGTCAACCGCTGGTGGAGATTATCACGCCGAACCTCGGTCTACTGCTTCTTTCGCCAACGGAACGGAAGATATTGAGGTAGACGTTAGTGACGCTGTTGAAAGATGGATTGCTGGATCTCAAACAAATTATGGCTTTGGTGTATTTCTACAAGATGAAACCGCCTTTTCCTCTTCCTATACAAAGAAGTTCTTTACGAGAGATTCTGAATTTTTCTTTAAGCGACCTGTAATTGAAGCCCGCTGGGACTCAACAAAAAGAGATGACAGAGGTAACTTCTTTTTTAGTAGTTCACTCGCAACATCTGAGGATAACTTAAATACTCTTTTTCTTTACAACTATGTTCGCGGCAGACTTAGAAACATTCCAGATATCGGGACAGGTTCGATTTACGTTAGCGTTTATTCCGGCTCAGCCGATAATTCTGCTCCCAGCGGAAGTCGGATTGTTAAGGTTCAAGATGGGACACATGTTATCGCAGCAAACCCTTATGTTATCACGGGTGGCTATTTTGCCACAGGCACTTATACCGCGTCATTTGCTCTCACCTCTGCTGCCAATCCATTGACGACAGCATTTGATGTGTGGCACAGCGGAACCACTCAGTATAATACTTCTTCTTTTACTCCGAAAAAGCTTGACGCCTCTGCTTACAATCCTTATTCGAAACATGTAATTAATATTACTAATTTGCGTGATCGTTATTATCGTAACGAAACCGCACAATTTAGACTTTATACTCGTAATAAAGATTGGACTCCAACTATTTATGTTAAAGCAAGTGCCGTCCCTGAAAACTTAATTGTTGATAGCGGATCTTTTAAAATCATCAGGCTTGTAGATAATTTTGAAGCCATTCCCTTCGGAACCGGAAGTGAAAACCACACACAATTGTCTTTTGATAATAGCGGAAGCTATTTTGACTTAGATATGACCCTTTTACAAGCTGACTATGCTTACGGTATCAAGTTTGCTTTCTACGATGACGTAGCAAAAAGTTGGAATGAGTATCCAGATATATTCAAATTTAGAGTAGAGGAGTAGAATGTCTATAAAAGACCTTTTTAATAGAAGCTCACAAATTGTAGTTTCTTCGAGTCTCTCCTCTCTTGCCGCAGGGATTGAGTCCGCAGAATATTTGACAGAGTATGTCAAAGAACAAGGCAGACTTGAGCCTCACATTGATTTTGGGGATCCCTCAAACTTTACGAAGTATGGTTCAGCACAAGAATATTATGAAAAATCTATTGAATATATTTATGGAGAATATCCTTATGACGGATCTTTAAAAGAAAAAATTGAGTGGCGGAATAACGCTTCTCTTCTTGATCTTTACATTCTTGATAATCGGTATCCAAAATCAACTGGCTATGTGGTTCTTGCAAGTGACGCCTGGGGCGTAAATACAGGAAGTGTAGTTAGCGGCTATGGTGCCCCAGCCGTTGCTGATAACGAATACATAAATCTTAAAGGTGGACCAAACTCAGTTTATGGAGCCTCTCTTGGAACATCTTCTTTGTCAGATGTCTTCGGATCAAAATCAAACGTCTTTGATCAAACGGTAACTGGATCCTCTGGACCTCTTTCCGGCACCCAAGAATCTAACTTAAGAACAAACTTAGATGCTGGTGTAACTGTCGAATTTTGGTTAAAAACTGGATCTCTCGCAACCTCACTAACAGAGAAACAAGTTGTTTTTGATCTTTGGAATGGTCAAGCCTCTTCAAGTGCCGACTACGGTCGCTTACGAATTGAAGTAGATGGCACCCGTGCTAGTTCACCGTTTATGGTCACGCTGTTATCGGGAGCAGTTGGTCTTAATACCGCTTCTTTAAACATTGGTTCTAGCCTTGACTTAAACTCTTTTTCTGATTGGGGGCATTATGCTTTTAGTTTCGCCAATACCGGAAATGACATTGTAACAAGACTTTATGTTAATGGCTCTTTAAGCGAAACCATAACAACTGGTTCGAATGTCGGGGAGATCCGAAAAGACTTACAAGCTAATATTGGTTCGCTCTTAACTGGTACATTTAATATGCCCGCCACAGCCGGTCCAGATATAGGCTGGGGTAAACTATCTGGTTCAATTGACGAATTTCGTTTTTGGAAAACAAGACGAACCGAAAAACAAATCGGCAGATATTACATTACAAGTGAGGTCGGAGCCGGAACAAATACAGATACAGCCAATCTTGATTTAGGTGTTTATTATAAATTTAACGAAGGCATCACTGAAGATACCACTATTGATAGTGTCGTTCTTGATTATTCTG
>Ga0209535_1001700_pt1 | contig 14749 bp, 19 predicted proteins | sample LinPmetageLP28_FD_184041 | JGI IMG/M metagenome (GOLD analysis project Ga0209535, IMG submission 184041) | Marine viral communities from the Pacific Ocean - LP-28 (SPAdes) (version 2) | ecosystem: Environmental > Aquatic > Marine > Oceanic | place: Pacific Ocean | collected 2009-08-22 | reverse complement strand
ACAGGTCGTTTTACAAATGGACCAGAAGTTCGTAAGTTTGAAAAACAATGGTCTGAATGGTTGGGAGTCAATCATTCTCTCTATGTTTCTAGTGGCAGCACTGCCAACTCTTTGATTATTGAATCTGCCAAAGAATATTATGGGTTGAAGAACGGTGACAAAGTTCTTGTTCCAGCTACAACATGGATGACTAATGTTGCTCCTGTAATTCAAGCAGGATTGCAACCTATCTTTTGTGATATTAACCTTCGCAATTTCTCCTTTGACGTTGATGAGTTGCAGTATGTTGCTGATCAACACCCAGACATTAAAGCAGTCTTTGTTACCCACCTGATTGGTCTCTCTGCACCACTAGAAACTATTCGTAGTATCTTTCCTGATGCTTTAATCCTAGAAGATGTATGTGAATCTCATGGGGTACAAGGTCCACATGGTGAGAAACGTGGTAGCAATTCTATTGCATCATCATTCAGTTTTTACTTTGGTCATCACATGACTACCATTGAAGGTGGTATGGTATGCACAAACAATACTGAATTATATGAAGTAATGAGACTAAAACGTAGTCATGGTATGGCACGTGAGGGTTCACCTGGTTTCTTTGATGAGTATAAGAAAGCGAATCCGGATATTGATCCAGCATTTTTGTTTATGACTGATGGATTCAACTTCCGTAATCATGAAATTTGTGCTGTTCTAGGTCAAGCACAACTCAAACGATTGGATAAGAATATTGAAATTCGTAGAGAAAACTATCAGTATTACTATGATACTCTTCTTTATCCATCTCTGTCTAACTATATGATTCCAGAGTATCAGATCCACAATAGTAGTTTCTCCTTCCCAATTATTCCTATTGGGAGTAATGTAAAACTATTGAAGACACTTCTTCGTAAGAATGAGATTGAGTATCGTCCTATAATCAGTGGTAACTTATTGCGACATCCTGCATTTAAGAAGTATAGTCTATGCACTAAACGTGAAAAATCTAATGTAGATTATCTCCATGAGAATGGAGTGTATGTTGGTAACAGTCAGTTCGTAAAGCATAAGCAGATTGATAAACTAAAAACTATCATGGAAGAGGTTGCTGGTTAATGTATGATGTAGAATGTACTGGTGGTTTATCATCGGATGGTCAATATAAAAAGAAAGTTCATATAGCATATGACTCTATTTCATTTAAACTTGAATGTGATTTAAATGTTTTAGTCCTATGTGAACCTCCATCTATTATTGATATTGCGGAGCAAGTAAGGGAATATCATCAAGCTTGGGATTTAATTCTAACGTGGAGAGATGACCTTCTTGATCTTCCTAATGCACGCAAGTTTATTTTTGGATGTTGTTGGATTGACTGGGATACATATCGCGATGATGATAAACTAAAAACTATATCCTTTAATACTAGTGATAAGGGGTATGCACCAGGACATCAACTACGGCAACAGATCTGGGAGGGTCTTGAAGATGCTGATGATATAAACGGATTTAGTGTCATTAAACATAGATCACCACCGCGAACACCGAACAAGAACTATTTGTTCGAGACTGCTAAATATCACATAGTCGTAGAGAACGAACAACGAAACAGTTGGATCACAGAAAAACTGATCGACTGTTTTGCCTCTAAGACCATTCCTATTTACTGGGGTGCATCTAACATCGGTGATTATTTCAACACCGATGGCATGATTATCTTTAATACCATCGAAGAACTTAAAGATATCCTTGACAATCTTGATGAAAAGATTTATGATAGTCATGTAGAAGTTATAGAAGAAAATTATGAAAAGTCCAAGCAATATTGGGATTTTCATGCTCGCGTAAGAAAAACTATTGAGGATTACATAGACAATCATGACTAGAACTGCACTTGTATGTGGCGCTGGCGGTTTCATCGGCAGTCACATGGTCCACCGCTTGAAGCGTGAAGGATACTGGGTACGTGGTGTTGACACCAAACGTCCAGAATATTCTGACACTGGTGCCGATGAATTTATCGTTGGCAATCTTACTGATCAAAAGTTTGTTGAGAGGGTAATTCGTTTCTCTGGTGAACAGGGTAACTTCTATCATCAAACTCCTGAAAATTTTCAAGAACCCTTTGATGAAATTTATCAATACGCTGCCGACATGGGTGGTGCCGGATATATTTTCAGTGGCGATAATGACTCTGAGGTCATGTATAATTCTGCCACTGTCAATCTGAATGTCCTAAAAGCACAACTTGTTCTCAACCAAACGAAAGAAGTAAATAAAACTAAAATCTTTTACTCTTCCTCTGCTTGCATGTATCCTGAGTATGCTCAGGAAGAGACAGATAATCCTGGATTGAGGGAAAGTGATGCTTATCCTGCTGGTCCTGACTCTGAATATGGTTGGGAGAAACTATTCTCTGAGCGTTTGTATTTGACATTCAATCGCAACCATGACATCCCTGTTCGTGTTGCTCGCTTCCATAACATCTATGGTCCTGATAGCACCTGGGAGGGTGGTAAGGAGAAGTCTCCTGCTGCTATGTGCCGTAAAGTTGCATATGCTGAGGATGGTGGTACGATTGAGGTGTGGGGTGATGGTGAACAGACTCGTTCATTCCTCTTTATTGATGAATGTATTGAAGCTACCCGTCGTCTGATGGAATCGGACTTCCTGGGTCCTGTAAATATTGGTTCTGAGGAGATGGTATCGATCAATCATCTCGTTGAAACTGTTGCTAAGGTTGCTGGTAAGACTATCAACATCGAACACATTGATGGTCCTCTGGGTGTGCGTGGTCGCAACTCTAACAACGATTTAATTCGTGAGAAACTTGGATGGGATTTTAGCACTAGCCTAGAAGATGGTATTGCTCAGACCTTTGAATGGATTGAGGGTCAAATTAAACTTAAAAACAAAGAAGTATTTCCCGTAGCAGTATGAAAACAGTAACTGTGCTTGGATCAAGTGGGCAAATTGGTGCCTACTTGACCACGTATCTTCGTGACAAAGGTTACAAGGTATATGAACATGACATCGTAAGAAGTCCTCTGGAAGATATGACATATTTTCCAAATAAAGTTCTTGAAAGAAAAATTGAAGACAGTGATTTCGTGTTCTTCCTTGCATTTGATGTGGGTGGATCACGTTATCTTGCTAAGTATCAACATACATTTGATTTCATCAACAATAACACTAGGTTGATGGCACAAACGTTTGGTTTCTTGGAGAAGTATAAGAAACCTTTCGTGTTTGCATCATCCCAGATGAGTAACATGAGTTACTCTCCCTATGGTGTATTGAAACGTGTTGGTGAATTGTATACTCGCTCATTGAAAGGACTTACTGTTAAGTTCTGGAACGTGTACGGTATCGAATATGATGAAGAGAAGTCTCACGTCATTACTGACTTCATCCGTAAGGGATTTGAGGTTGAGAATGGTGGCACCATTGAGATGTTGACTGATGGAACTGAGGAACGTCAGTTCCTTTATGCTGAGGATTGTTGTGAAGCACTTGAAGAAGTGATGAACTCCTTCTCCAACTTCAAGATCGATGATGAACTGCATATCACATCGTTTAGATCTGAATCTATTAAAGATGTTGCTCAAATCATCATGGGTCAATTCAACATGATTAATAAACAAGTACACTTTAAACCAGCAGAAGCAAAAGATACTGTCCAGCAAAACAAAAAGAATGAAGCAAACACTTATATTACTGGGTGGTGGTTGCCGAAAACTACTATTCAACAAGGTATTGCAAAAGTCTTTAATCAAATGAAGGAAGAAAGAGAATGAGTATTGGATATAACGGACTAGGTAACAACGGTCGCCTAGGCAATCAGATGTTCCAGTATGCTGCTTTACGTGGTATTGCAGCACATCGTGGGTTTGATTTTATGTTCCCACCTCCATATGATAGTGTAGATAATTATGCTATTCATGATTGTTTTAAACTGACCAATGTCTCCGATAGAAATATTGGATTTCATCCTTCTGAGCAGTATGCACAAGAGGGACAGTTTCATTTCAATGAAGGTTTGTATAATGAACTTCCTGATGGTGTAAACCTTTATGGTTTCTATCAGACAATGAGGTATTGGCAGGATATTGAGAATGATATTCGCCAAGACTTTGAGTTTAAGAAAGGTATTGTTGAACCATGCAAAGAAATGATGGAGAGTTTTGATCAACGTCCCATCATGCTACATGTCCGTCGCGGTGATCCTAATCTTGCAGACAAACGTGGATTCAAGTGGGCATATGTAAACCTACAAGATCAACATCCTGTTCAGACTCTTGAATATTATGAGAAAGCTCTGCGCAAGTTTGATGCTAATGTACCCGTCATTGTTTTCTCAGATTCTATTGATTGGTGTAAGGAGCAAGAGTTTTTTGCTCCTGATCGTTTTAATTTTTCTGAGTCTACTGAACAACATGAAGATGGTGCTCTTGTTCCTTTTGTTGATCTCTGTCTTATGTCTTTATGCGATGGTGGTATCACCGCTAATAGTTCCTTATCATGGTGGGGTGGATTCCTTCAACAGGAACGTACTCGCCCTCTGGTATCTCCGGTGAATTGGTTTGGACCTGCTTATGCAAGCCATGACACCAAAGATCTTATCCCTGGTAATAGTGATTGGATTAAACTATGAATAAGATTGCCGTTGTAACAGCATCAGTTGGTGCAGGGTTACCGATTGAGCAGAGTGTATTTGAAGGTGTGGACTACCATGCCTTTGTTGACTTTGATTCTGAAACAGAACTTCCTCCCGAAACCATGTGGAGTTATCATAGCGTTCCACAATGGAGCATTGATAAGCAGTATAAGGAGCGTAGACATGCGAAGGTTTTTAAGATTCTTCCTCACCTCTTTCTACCCGGATATGATTACTATATCTGGATTGACTCCACTCACATGGTTGGGATGAATCCCAATCAAATCATTGATATGTATTTGAAGGATTCTGATATTGCATTGTTTAAACATCCTGAACGTGATTGTGTATATGATGAGGGAGATATTATTCAGGCAGTAAAATTTGATAAAGGATATAACGTTCAGTCTCAAATGAACTTCTATGAATCAACTTCTTATCCTAAAAACAACGGTCTGTATGAGTTGCCATGTAGAATCCAGAGAAACACTGGACAAATTCAAGCACTCATGCTAACCTGGTGGGAGTTGATCTGTAAGTATTCTTCTAGGGACCAACTGAGTCTTCCTTTTGCGATGACTCTACATGGTATCACTCCTGCTATCATGCCTGGTAATGCGAATGGAATCATGCGTAATAGCATTCTTCCTCAGATTAGAAACTCAAATCACCGTAGAGCACACGACTTTTTAAATGTGTAGTTTTCTTTTTTCAAGTAAAGAACCAACTTCTGATTCCAATCACTTAATGGTACGCCGTGGTCCTGACACGACAAAGTTGATTGAAGTCGGGGGTTATTTCTTTATGCATAACTTACTCAGTATCACAGGTAAGTTTACTCCACAACCCTTTGTGGATGAAGAACCCGAAGTTGTAGTTATGTACAACGGAGAAATCTATAATGCTCATGGGTATGATAGTGACGGCAAGATGATTATACCTCGTTACTTTCAGTATGGATTCCGGATGCCAAATCATCTGGATGGAGAGTTTGCCTTATGCCTAGTTGATTTTTATAATAAAAAAATTGTATTATCGACTGATGTGTTTGCAACTAAACCATTATGGTGGTGTGTAGAGGATGGTGAAATTGGTGTAGCTACATATGAGTCTGCATTATTAGAACTTGGATTTAAAAAACCTAAAAAGATTCCTGCTAATACCAGGATGCTTATTGGATTTGACCAGAACACCAGACAGTATATTATTGAAGAAACCGGATCTTTGTTTACCTTTAATCTAGATCAAACAAAAGATTCCTTTGATGATTGGAACGAAGCATTTGCTAACTCCATTCGTAAGAGAACTGAAAACTGTCGTGAAAAGATCTTTATTGGTCTATCAAGTGGGTATGATAGTGGATCTATTGCGTGCGAACTTCGTAACCAAGACGTTCCACATACTGCATATACTCTGACTGGAACTGAAAATCGTGAAGTTTTAAATGCTAGACACGATCTGTTCAAGGAAAAGAACTCTACACATAAAGTGTATACGTTACCTGAGCATGAGCGCGGATCAATTGTAAATTACATTGCAAAAAATGTTGAACCATTTAAAAACAAGATTCATTCTTCCTCGTCTGACTATAATGAATATGGTATGGATATTGTTGATGATCACGGTGGCGGGTCTCTTGCGTATGTTTGTGATCATGCACTTAGAGATGGAAACAAAGTCTACCTCTCTGGATCAGGTGCAGATGAAATCTTCTCAGACTATGGATTTGGTGGAGTAAAGAAGTATCAGCATAGTAACTTTGGTGGATTGTTTCCTGATAATCTAGAAACTATTTTTCCATGGGCATCTTTCTATGGCAGTTCACAAGAGACGTACATTGCAAAAGAAGAACATGTAGCTGGGTCTTTTGGTATTGAGACTCGCTACCCATACCTGGATAAATATGTTGTGCAGGAGTTTCTTTCTCTCACTCCTGAATTAAAAAATTCAAAATATAAGTCAGTTCTTTTTAATTACTTGACTCAAAATAATTACCCCTTCTGTGAAAACGAAAAGATTGGTTTCTGAAATGACAAATGAATTTAAAGATGTTACCCCTGGTAATGGAATTCGTGCAGGTAAGTATGGTGGATGGAATTTCTCAACAGAAGAGAACTTTCAGTTCAGTAATCTGGGAACAAACCTTCTTGCCCTATCTCGCATCGTAGATAAATGTGGAGATCATAATACCTTTGTTGACCTTGGGGTTGACTTTGGAGTTTCTTCCCTGTGTCTTACCTATGATGCCATGGAAAGGCACAATCAAGTCTATGGTATTGACACTCAATTCAAGAGAACTGGGTTTGATCTTTGGGAATTTCCCAACTACAATATGATCGAAGGTGATAGTTCTAGTGTTGGAAAGCATTGGGATACATCTGAGTATGGTAAGGTAAAACTTTTATTTGTTGATTCGATTCATGTTGCAGCACAAGTAGCAACTGAACTTTATCATTGGTATCCTCACATGGAGGATGACAGTTGGATTGTTTTTCATGATACTAACTGGCCTGAGGGTATGCATGACTTAACATGGCACCCTAAGGTGCAAGAGTCTGGTATCAAATGGGATCGTCCTGAGATTGCTGTTGGACTGTTCTTTGGTATTACTGATCTCTTTGATCAGTATCGTAATCAAGGATTCAGGTACGAAGATGAATTTATCAGGGTTCGTCATCGTCCAGAGTCATGGGGATTGACCTCTGTTCATATCAAGAAGAAGAAAGATTATGTTTCTAACATTGACGCGGAAGACTGGAATAAGATCTTTGAAGATCGTAATGAAGTAATTTCATATTTCCAGAACGAACCTGATGCTTTTGTGATTGAGGACATTAGAAACAATGAGTGAAAATGTAAAACATATGCACATCTGTTGTGATGGTAGTTTTGGCAACAGATATAGTGGGTTGATTGGCGGTCTTACTTTGGCAAGACTATGTGGACTACCAGCAACCATCAGTTGGCCTAGCACAAACATGTGTCGTGCTCATTGGGATGATATCTTTGCTCCAAGAGAAAACGTAGTTGATTGGAGACTCAAAGAATTTTTTCCTCATGTGGAGAAGTATGATTTCTTGACTGTATCTGATCAGCATGTTGGTCTGTTTAGAGATCATGGTAAAATGAGAATGGTTGACCCTGGTACTCTTACCTTGGAGCAAGCATGTATCTCTGTTGCTAATAGTCAGAAGAACATCTTCTACTATACGCCATTAATCTATGATTGGTTGCCCGAAAACGAAGTACAGAATACGATTAGGGAACTATTCTTTAATAGAGAGATCATGGCAGTAGTTGCTAACTATCTTTCAAAAAACTTGCAAGGTGGTTACTATGGTATTCATCTTCGCATGACCGACTTCAAAGGTATCGAAGATTTCGACGTTGATTTCTGGTACAATACTGTCGAAAAAGACATTCAAAATAAATTCTTTATTTGCTCTGATGATCCAGCGACTGAGGCGCGTTTTAGCGGACTACAAAATGCTTTCTCTTATCCGAAAGAATACAAAACAGAAAAGTTCATTGAGGAGGGAGATTGGCACCATCCGTACACTGATGAAGATGGAAGAAGTTCGGTCTTTAATGTTGAAAGAGGAGCAGAACATGTCAAAGAAGCAGTCATCGACTTCCTTCTCCTCTCGCTTTCGCAACCGTTTGACACGGGGGTCCAAAGCACTTTCCTCAGGATGGCAAAACGTGTTGGATCGGCTTTCAAATCATGAATGATATCTCCATTGCGGTTCCTGCATATGAGATGAAAGGATATGGTGGTAAATATCTAAAAGAACTTTTTTCCAGTATCAATAAACAATCTTATAAAGATGTTGAAGTTGTTGTTTCTGACCATTCACGTGGTAACATGGATGTTTATAATGCATGTAAACAATACTCTGAAAAACTTCGTATTGTTTACATTCAAAACTTTTATGATCGTGGTAATGGACCAGCAAATACAAACTTTGCACTTAAAAGGTGTACTGGTAGTATAATCAAGATCATGTTTCAGGATGATCTATTCACTGATAATCTAGCTTTGATGAAGATCTATGGAAAATTCCTAGATACTGATACATCTTGGGTGGTTACTGGATTCAATCACACTCAGGATGGCAAAGAGTTTTATAGACCCATGGTTCCTCGTTGGTCTGAGCATCTGTTAGAGGGACAAAATTTTATGGGTGGACCTTCCATCGTAACGATGAGAAGAGAAGCATTAGAGTTCTTTGATCCTGAATGCAAGATGTTAATGGACACAGAGTTCTATCATAGAATGAGATATGATCACGGTATGCCGGAGATCATTGAAGATGTTCTTGTTTCTAGTCGAGAAGGTGACTATCGAATTTCTGCAAATCTTGATCTTGATATTGTTTGCCAGCATCCCGATGGATCATGGGAAGCAAACAGTAAAGAGTTAGAGTATGTTACTGACAAACATAGATACACAAGAAATTATGAAACATGATTTAAAAAACGCAACCTTTATTATGCCTCTCAGAATTGAGAGTGAAGATCGTTTGCGAAATATTGTTCTTAGTCTTGCGTACCTCTTGAAAAATTTTGATACTAATGTTATCATTGAAGAGGTAGATGAAAACTCTAAGTTTCAACAGTATGCTGCTCCTCAATTAGAAAAATTAGTTGATGATATGTCATCGATTACTTTGCTCTATGAAGAAAGTAAAGATCCTATCTTTCATCGTACTAGAATCCTCAACGATATGTTGATGGAATCAAAGACTGACGTTGTGGTTAACTATGACACAGATGTAATTTTTCCAATCAGCAGTTATAATATTGCATATAATATGATTTTGGAAGAAGGATATGACCTAGTTTATCCATATGGTCAGGGTCATTATCAAGAGAAAGTTACTGTCAATCAGCAACTCATTAACAGTCTGATTCAAGGTGACTTCTCTGAAAACTCATTTGCAAATCATCCTGATACAGAAAACTCTACTTCTGATTATGGATGGGCACAGTTCTTCAATCGTCAATCTTATATTGATGGTGGTATGGAGAATGAAAACTTTATCTCATATGGTTATGAGGATAATGAAAGACCTGAACGATTTGAAAAACTTGGATTCAAAGTTGGAAGAGTTGATCAGGCAATCTATCATATGGAACATGTCAGAACTATGAATTCTTGGTTTACTAATCCACACATCGAAAATAACAAACAACTCTACAATGATCTGAAAGTAAAAGAACCTGATGAACTTAAAAACTATTACGAAAATGTTGAATACGTGATTAAAAGACATGGAAAGAAATAAATCAGCGTACAAGTTAAAGGGTATTCCTCCTGTTCTTTGGATCAATCTTGATGGTGATGAAGAACGTCAGAAACATATGGAGGAGCAGTTTGCTGACTGGGAAATTACTGATCATACACGTATCTCTGGTATTGATGCCAGGATTGAAGGTGAGTTTGAGGATCATCTAAGTGGAACAGTTCCGCATACGATGATTCCTAATGAGATTGGGTGTTGTATGTCTCACCTTAAAGCAATCAAATACTTCATTGAGGAGATGGATTGTGATGAGGTGATGATCATGGAGGATGATGCGTTCTTTGAGACTGTGAGATACTGGCCTTTCACATACAAGGAAGCAGCAACTTACTTCCCCTATAACTTTGATGCCATGCAGTTGACTACCATCAATCCTGCTGTGGTATACGTGACGTTACACAATCGTTTCATTAATGATTTTTCTGCTGCTGTATATGTTTTGAAACGACATCATGCAGAGAAGATTTACAAGCATCACATTAGAAAGGATAAGTTTAAACTTGACACTGATGTAAGACCACGTGCCACATCAGAAGATATTATCTTTGAGAGTGGTAAGGTGTACTGTATTCCTATGTTCCTATACCGCCTGGACCTTGGGTCGTCGATCCATCCAGAGCATATTGACATATTCCATCGGAACAGTTATAATGGTATCTCGAACTTCTGGGTTGAGTCCGGAAGCATCGAAGACTGGAAAACACTATTCAACTGGAACTGCTATCTTGGCAGGTTACCACCCGGATATGATGAAAATGGCAAGATTGAAGGGCATCCCGTCCACAATCAGTAGGGTTTTCAAACCCACACTTGACAAATTTATTTTTTTCCAGTATACTAAATACTTAACCTTTTGTCTTAAAAAGACGAGAGGTATACTTAAAACAGAACCTTGTCGAGGTTCTTTTCATCCGTGGGTTAAACTCACGAGACACAAAGGTAAAACAAATGTTTAAAACGACTATCGCTGCAGTTGCCGCTGCTATTGCTCTTGCTCCAGCTGCTGCCCTAGCCGGTCCCTACGTTAACGTAGAGACAAATGCTGGTTGGGTTGGCGATGATTATACCGCTGCAACCACAGATCTTCACGTGGGGTACGAAGGAGACGCAGGTGCTGCTTCTTACTACGTCCAGGCTGGTCCAGCAATTGTTGCTGTTGACGGACAAGACACTGACACCCAGTTCTCTGGTAAGGCAGGAATTGGATTCCCCGTTTCCGAGGCTATCGGAGTATACGGTGAGATGTCCTTCCTGACCGCAGATGACGAAGACGACTTTGGTCTGGGTGGTAAGTTGGGCGTCAAGTACAACTTCTGATCGTTCATATAGACACGTAAATATCTAGATGTTATACTGGGGGTGCGACGGCATCCCCTTTTTTTATGAAATTATTTCTAAAATCTCTAACGCATCCAGGGGCACTGATCAGCCTTATGATGTTGGGAACGATAGCATTCATAGGGATGGTCCATAACGATGCTCATCTTAGAATGACCATAGATGCAGATTCTTATGTGAGACAGTGGTGCAGATCGTCAGCAGAAAACAAAAAGACCTGCATCAGTTATGGCGGCGACATGGATTGATAACTTGACAAAATTTTATGTTTCCTATATAATATGTGAAGAAACATTACGGAACGTAACATGACTGTAACAACTGAGGATGGTGGGCGCACAAACATGTTCGCCAAAGAACCTCAAATGTATATTTCTCAGACCGACGCAGAGCGTTATGGTTATGAAAATTATGCAGAGAAAGCAGAGAAATTGAATGGACGCACTGCTATGCTTGGATTTGCTGCTGCTGTCATCTCTTATGCTACTTCCGGTAGTGTATTTTTCTTTGGTGTCTTCGGATTTTGATGACTGAGATTATTTTCACCGCCACGACAGTTGCTTTTTTCTGTCTACTCGGTTATACTGTGGAACAACTTTCAGAAACCTACTAATGGAACCTTCCCTTCTTGAAATTCTGACTTATTATGTAATTGGGGGAGCACTGCTAGTCGGTGCACCAGGAGTATTCTTTTTTGTAGTCTTCATGTCTGCTCTTCAAAATACGAAGGGTCGCATGGTAGGATACAAAGACCACAAACAGTATGGTGATATCTCATCTTATGAGAATGCACCAGTAGACCAAAGTAAATTCTACTTTGTATTGAACGAAGGCGAATAGATAGGACATCTTCCAAACTATTATGCCAGACCCCAATGCTCTCTATGATGACATGGAGAAACTCAACGCTTTATTCGAAGAACTTTGTTGGGACTGTGATGATGAACTAATGTTTAGTCATGATGGCAGCAAAGTAATTATTACAAACAAAACTCAGGAGCAAGAACAATGAACGAAACCGCAGAACGTATTAATGGTTGGGCAGCAATGATCGGAGTCATTGCCGCAATGGGTAGTTATGCAACCACAGGTCAAATCATTCCAGGTATTTGGTAATGGGATTCTTTGCAGTAGCATTATTCATGCTGGTCCCAATTGGGGTAGCAGCAGCAATGACACCAAAGAGAACAAAAGTATGAATATAGAATGGGCACAGACAACTATTTTTTTATTGGCACCCCTATTCTTTATGCTCCTCTTCATAGAAACTAATGAAGATGATGACGGACCACCAGACGGCGGACTCATGACGCCAGTTTACGCACCGACCCCTTGACCGGGGTCTTTTTTTGTTTGGGGGCTTGACAGGTATGGAAAACCGTAGTATTATAAATAAGTCAGCAGGTTAAGGAACCAACACATTCCTTAACGGTTCGTAACACGCCTTACCAAGACTAAACAGCGTGTCTAAAAAACAGTCTTTCATACCTCTGCCTAGGGCGTAGAGGAATAGTAAAACCATCATCTCCCTGATGATCTTACTTTTTTCAGTACAATGGCTACAACTCTTTCAAGACAACAATCAACCTCTTCGTGGGATTCGTTCTGCGAGTGGGTTACTTCCACCAACAACCGTCTGTATGTCGGTTGGTTCGGAGTCCTGATGATCCCAACTCTGTTGGCGGCAACCATCTGCTTCATCGTTGCATTCGTTGCAGCACCCCCCGTCGATATTGACGGTATCCGTGAACCCGTAGCTGGTTCACTCATGTATGGTAACAACATCATTTCTGGTGCTGTTGTCCCATCCTCCAACGCAATTGGTCTTCACTTCTACCCCATTTGGGAAGCAGCATCTTTGGATGAATGGCTTTACAATGGTGGTCCTTTCCAACTCGTAGTCTTCCACTTCCTGATCGGCATTTATGCATATATGGGACGTGAGTGGGAACTTTCTTACCGCTTAGGTATGCGTCCATGGATCTGTGTTGCATACTCTGCACCTGTTGCAGCAGCATCCGCAGTCTTCCTGGTCTATCCCTTCGGTCAAGGTTCTTTCTCTGACGCAATGCCCTTGGGTATCAGTGGTACATTCAACTACATGCTTGTCTTCCAGGCAGAGCACAACATCCTCATGCACCCCTTCCACATGCTCGGCGTAGCAGGTGTCTTCGGTGGTTCATTGTTCAGTGCTATGCACGGTTCTTTGGTTACATCTTCACTCGTCCGTGAGACGACTGAGCAAGAGTCACAGAACTATGGTTACAAGTTCGGTCAAGAAGAAGAGACCTATAACATCGTCGCAGCACATGGCTACTTCGGTCGTTTGATCTTCCAATACGCTTCATTCAACAACTCCCGCTCCTTGCACTTCTTCCTTGCTGCATGGCCTGTTGTCGGCATCTGGTTCACCGCCCTTGGCGTGTCAACCATGGCATTCAACTTGAACGGTTTCAACTTCAACCAGTCCATCCTTGATGGTCAGGGTCGTGTGTTGAACACCTGGGCAGATGTATTGAACCGTGCAGGTTTGGGTATGGAAGTTATGCATGAGCGTAACGCACACAACTTCCCACTTGACCTCGCTGCTGTTGAGTCAACTCCTGTTGCACTCACCGCACCCACGGTTGGTTGATATCTAATATTCAAATACTTGGGAGGGACCTTCGGGTCCCTTTCTTTTTCTCTCAAATGTTAAGTTTAATTACTTATTATGACTGGTAAACTTGAATGGTTCGCGCAAACTTCTGATGAACCATATGATAGGCATCAATACCGATTTGTTTATTCCAACGATCAGAGTACAGTATTCGACAGTTGGGAACAAGTTCAATCAGAATGGTTTACCACACCTACACTTTTCAAATCACATATCGAAGTGTTGGATAAAAAACAAAAATCAAATGGAGGTTTTAAATCGTGACAACATCTACACTCACACGACAACAAGGGAGGGGATGGTTCGATGTTCTTGATGACTGGCTTAAACGCGACCGCTTTGTCTTTATTGGTTGGTCTGGACTCTTACTTCTACCCACTGCTTATATGGCCATTGGTGGTTGGCTTACTGGTACGACCTTTGTCACAAGTTGGTATACCCACGGTCTTGCAAGTTCCTATCTTGAAGGTGCTAATTTTCTCACGGCGGCTGTGTCAACTCCTGCTGATGCTATGGGTCATTCTCTTCTGCTACTGTGGGGTCCTGAATCTCAGGGCGACTTCGTCCGTTGGTGCCAACTTGGAGGGCTTTGGGCCTTTGTTGCTCTCCACGGTGCATTCGCCCTTATTGGTTTCATGCTTCGACAGTTTGAGATTAGTCGTCTCGTAGGAATTAGACCGTACAATGCTATTGCGTTCTCTGGGCCTATCGCTGTTTTTGTCAGTGTGTTTCTCCTCTATCCACTCGGACAGTCCAGTTGGTTCTTTGCACCGTCGTTTGGCGTTGCTGCGATATTTAGATTCCTAC
>Ga0209535_1001699_pt1 | contig 14762 bp, 18 predicted proteins | sample LinPmetageLP28_FD_184041 | JGI IMG/M metagenome (GOLD analysis project Ga0209535, IMG submission 184041) | Marine viral communities from the Pacific Ocean - LP-28 (SPAdes) (version 2) | ecosystem: Environmental > Aquatic > Marine > Oceanic | place: Pacific Ocean | collected 2009-08-22 | reverse complement strand
CTGATACTCCAACAGGCAAGTTCAGTGGCACGCACGTTCTGGCGGAGCGTAAACAGATTCCTCTAAACGACAAGATTCTAAACGGCCTGTATGTCGTCGAGCAACGGGTCTACGTGAAGAAGGTTCCTCTTTATCGCCTAGATTACGATGAGTTCTTCTCTCGGACAAACTACACTAAACAGACCCTTTACCGTAAGGGGGAATCCGTAGGGGGTTCTACTATTGAGGCTTTAGCAATAGCCCCCAATAACACATATTGGCAACTAGGGAACGACGGTATTTTAAGAACTGTCCAACAACTCTCAGACAACTGGTATGCTGTCACAGAGCAACAAGTGGTTAACACCACCGCCATTGGTTCAGCCGCCGGAGGTACATTTACATATTTTACCTCCGTTAATTATTCTTTCCCACCTGTTCTACAGACAAACGGTATAAAATTTGATCTTTGGGAAAGAAGAACAGGCGCTGAAACATACTCACCAAGAGTTTTATACTCGAAGGGCGCTTATCGAGGTCCTTGCCGAGCAATGGTCGAAGTTATCTGGTCAGCCACTCAACTTAGCGCATTATCGGTCCCAGCACCACCGCAACCAGAACCTATCGCTGTATCTACTCCTTACTTTTCTTTGAGTGTTAAAGAGACACTACATGGACCCATAAACATCGGTGTGTCTAATGGAACAGAAGATGAAAAGTATGTCTTTACTGCGGGAACTTATTCTTTCAACGCAACTAACCTAACTGATTGGCCTACAAGTTTAATTGTATCATCCACTGTTAAGAAGTTTAGGGGAGGTTGGTTAAGAGAGACCGTAACAGTTTATCCCCCTGCTGTATAAATGAGTGAGGTATTCGACAGTTCAGATATAGACCTACCCGTCCCACTAAATAGTGCGCCAGAAGGGGAGCGTAACTTTGAGACCGCTTATTATCAGGGGGATGATCCTACTCTAATAACAACAACGGACGACCCCCCAGATTATAAGCCCTACCCGTTTGCGCTCCGCCCTGCGGGTAACGACAAAACACAAATTTATTTCGGCGTATTAGTCCATCAGATTAATCGGATGGTGTTTGATACGGATGGTCTAGTATCTCAAACGGGGCTATCTAATCCTGAAGTTATGATACCCGCCCAGATGAAAGATTTGGATGGTAATCGTTATAGATATTATACTCTGGATTGGCGTGGCAATGTTTATCTTTACTGGGAAACTAATTCGTCGGGCGTTGTAACTTCGTGTGATATTAGAAAGGATGATGAGAATGGCGCTCCTCCCACTACGCAGTCCCTACCCAACGATGATGGGGGTAAGTTCTACGTAAAAATTGGCAACGTCGCCGACGGGGACGCTGGTTTTGATATTCCCTCTCTCGATCAAAATATCTCAACGGATGTTTATTGGCTAACGGCTTTCGCAGCCGAAGACTTCTCAAATAGTTCCAGCTCTTCTTCTTCTTCTTCTTCTTCTTCTTCTTCTTCTTCTTCTTCTTCTTCTTCTTCTTCTTCTTCTTCTTCTTCTTCTTCTTCAGACTCTGCGTCATCTTCAAGCTCTTCTTCAGTTTCAGATTCCGGTTCAGATAAATCCACAGCTATCGTGCCAATGGATTGGTATGATAAAGGATACGGGGCTATGTTTACAATGGAGTCTAACGAGGTTCTTTTTGAGTTTGTAATGCGGGATATCCCAGTAAATGGAACTACAACAAAAGCTAGAATTGACGACCGCTTTCTAGCGGTGTGCGAGCCTGATTCTCTGGTGGTTACTGGGGTAACGGGGGACAAGTTAGGCCCAGTTGGCGCAGTCGTTAAGGGTAACGAAGCTATTTTAGACGCCCTACCCATTTCTTTTTTACGGCCTAACAAAGTAACATTGAAGTTAACTGGAACTCGTAAAGGATTCAAAGGATTTGATATGCCTGAGCGGAGTAAGAGACAGTTCATCGCTAACGAGAAATTTATTAACTCAGCCTACCCCAGAAAATAATGTCCGATTCCAGTTCTTCAGATAGCGTCGCTTCTAGCTCTTCAGATAGCGTCTCTTCTAGCTCTTCAGATAGCGTCGCTTCTAGCTCTTCATCGAGTGGAGGTGGAGATTTAACTTTTGAGTTAATTGGCAGTGATTTAGGTACACAAGGGAAGCACACTAACAATAAATGGCGAGGTATTGCAGAGAGTGGGGGTAAGCTATACTGCTCCCCTTATCAAGAAGACGAGGTTTTAATAATAAACCCATCAAATGATACAACCACTACAACAGGACAGAATACGGTATCAGGCAACACACGGAAATTTGTCGATTCTATAACGAATAGCGATGGTAAAATATATGCCAACCCGAGTGATCAAATATCCTACTTGGAAATTGACCCGTCGGGATCTAATAACCCCTCTCTTAACCTTAGAGGATCTGGTCTCGCTAAGAACAGCATTCGTGGAGGGGCGTTAGCTTCTGGTAACATTTATGGAAGTATCTACTATCGTAATATATCTTCGCTTACTAACCCTGTCATATCGAAGTTTAATCTGACTACTTTTAGTCAGTCGTTAATATCATTTACACCAGCGAGGACAGGGGGAATATATTCAGCTCGACCTAACTGGAATACCGAGAGAACGGGTTACACTTGGATGTATGATTCGTATTTTGGTGCGACTACGGCGGGTAACGGAAAGGTATACCTGACACCTTACGGGGCCGATCGGATTGCTATTGTCGACCCGTCAAATAATGACAACGTAAGTCTAGGCTCTGATCAGCTTACCGGTAACGAAACTCTTTATAACGGCACATGGACTTATTCGGTGGTTCTAAACCACGCCTACTGGAACAAGTATTCTGGCGGAACCTATGTCCCATCAACTGGGTGTATCTATTGTTTTCCGAGGCACGGCAACGCAATTCTAAAGATTGATACGTCGGACGACTCAGCTACTGAAATCGCTCTCCCTTCTGCTTTACGGGTTTTTGAAACAAAACATAACAGTGGGACCAGTAGTGAAGTAGACACTTACAAGAATAAATCCTTTTCATCTGTCTTAGGGCCAGACGGGCTAGTTTACTCAGTTCCGTATGAGATTCCTTTTATATTTTGGATAGACCCAGCTACCGATGAAATAGGTTACCGAGACATATCTACAGAACTCGCAGGGTCTGGGTCCACTATTAACCGAGCTAGTCATTCGTGGTATTCTTATGGGGTTACTTACGGGGATGCTATCTACATGGCACCGCAGATGGCGAGCTTTGTAATGAAGATTAGTTTCCCTTCTACATCTTCAGACTCTGCCTCTTCTTCAGACTCTGCCTCTTCTTCAGACTCTGCCTCTTCTTCAGACTCTGCCTCTTCTTCAGACTCTGCCTCTTCTTCAGACTCTGCGTCATCTTCAGACTCTTCTTCCTCATTCGGCTCTGCCAAATCCTCAAGCTCATCCTCAGTATCTGAAGGAGATGGAAACCCATGAAGAACCTAACTGACTGGTTTGACCACGTTTACGTGATCAACTGCGCCCATAGACCGGATCGTCTTGAAGAGACGAAGAAGCATCTTGAAGAGACTAGAATGGCGGACAACGACAAGGTCCACTATTATCCTGCTATTATAGGCGACTGGACAACCTGTCCGGCTGACTGGGGTTCTGGTTGGGGTGCGTGGGGCTGCTTGCGTTCCCATCAAAGGATTCTGGAAGATGTCCTCCATACTAGAGACGAGCAGCACAACATGGCTTTAAACAACGTCTTAGTGTTGGAAGACGACGTGATATTCAAAGAAGATTCGTTAGAGAAGCTTAATGAGTTCATGGAAGACGTGCCAGATGATTGGGGGCAGATCTATTTAGGGGGCCAGAACCGTCGAAACCCCACACCTACGGAGTCTCCTAATGTAGTTGTTGGTACTTCAGTTAATAGGACACATGCCTACGCTGTTAATCAGTCTACTTTCATGTCGTTCTACCGCCATATATCGTATGCGACGGATTACCGGAATACTAACAAGCATATCGACCACCAGCTTGAATTAGCCCATCGCCGCAAGGATTGGCCAGTTTACTGCCCGAAAGAGTGGGTCGCAGGCCAGCGAGCTGGTTCGTCGAATATTAACGGCAAGACACACGGAATAAATTTTTGGTAGTGAAAATGAAGAGTGGACAAATGATAGCCACTTTTGTAAATATATTTATACGATGAGACTTATTGTTACATTCGCTATTGGGGGTATGCCTTGGGTAGACCCGTCCGTCGCCTCCATGCGAGAGTATGCGAGTAAAGTGGGCGCTGACTTTCACGAGGTGAAGTGGTTTCCCAACGAGGCGAGCAAGCCATATAGCGGCAAACCCGTATGGGCGTTCGTTGATTTTTTGAAGAGATTTCGAGAGCAGGATTATTACAAGGAAGTGTTGGTGGTTGATTGCGACGTTTTAATATTACCGAACTGCCCTGATCTGTTTGAAATAGAAGGGGGCCTTGTGTGCGCGCTGGACCAAGCATGGCCTACGAAAGACGATAGATATAAGACGTGGGTAGCTAAATACTACCCTGACAGCACGGAGAACTCCTCTGGTATCGACGACCCTTACTTCAACGCAGGGGTATTATTGTTCCGTTTGGAGGCTCTCCGCTCCCTTAACTTTGACCCACCATACCCAGACGAGATGGGGTATGATCAAGATTTTTTGAATATGCGGACGGCGGAGGCTGCTATAGATATTACTTGGATTGGTGAGGAATATAATCAACGTAACGTGAATGACCGCCAATGGACTCTCGCCAACAACCATATCTTACATCTCGTTGGTGGCGGTAAGGAGCGACTGATGGATTACGCTGATTTCTTAGGAATAGGGAAAAGTTAGTAGAAATGTAAGGTAAGAAGTCTATTTCTCAGTGATTGACTTTACTTTACCCTAATTGTATGGTTATCCCATGCCCGCTTTGACCGTAAAGGCCGTAACCAAGGCCCTCTCTGAATACGTCCGGCCTGACGAGGACCTTGTAGCCAAGCTAAATCTAGTCATGCCCCGCCTCTATGCGATGGGGATGTGGAAAGATTTACTCTACGATTGGTCTATTGACACTACGAACGATTATTTTACGCTACCCGAACATTCTGAGACCTTGCTAGGGGCTATGTTACAGGATTCTCCTGTAGCGGTGCGCTCACAGTGGCATGACTACCGAATCGGGGGTTACGCGAAAGCAGGGCCAGCACCTATTTTTGGGGTTGTCGACGACGGTTTTCACGAGGTTAAAGAAGATTTAGTCCATAAAGCACTAACAGATGTCTATACTATTAGGGTCAAACCTACTGGAACTAACGCTAACTTGCCTGTGGGGGGTTCTATAACTGTAGTTTATGGGAAGAACGATGATAATAACGTAGGTGAAGATTCCACCGCCAGCTTTACGTTTGAGTTAGAAGGAGGAGCTTCTTTTCTCACCACGAGCGACGTAAACATAATAAATGTAAAATCTATCAGTTTTGAGGGGGTTTCATATGACGTGTGTGTATATGCTTACAATAGCACAAGTGCGAAAAGCGTAACGTTGGCTATTGTTAAGGGCGACGGGGTAGCCCGCTACCGACGATTTAGATTCAGCAACCCTTCCGCTAAATCAAATAATATCAAACTTTTGCTTAAAAGATCTTGGTCTCCCGTTCTTGTTCAGGATGATTTAATTTATCTAGGAAACTTAAATGCCATTAAACACGGCCTATTGGGCATGTTGGCAGAGGATAATGCTGATTTAGAGCGGGCTCAATATCACTGGACGATTTGCCGTCAGCTCTTAGACGAGGAGTTAGACGCCGCCAGAGGGGCCGCTAAACCAAGACTTTCTCTAGACCCATCGGGATCTGGATCTTCTATTCTTAATATAATATAAAATGTTTCAACACCTCACACACCCTATATCCGGTATCGTTGGTTCCGCTATAGCTTTCATGTCAACCTTACCTGAAAACCTAGATATGGGAATCCAACTCCTCTCGACTTTTCTCGGCTTGATTATCGCAGTCCTCTCTGCTATAACGGCATTTGAAAAATTTAAAAATCGTAAGAAATGATTAACTACATCTTAGAAAACAAAGAGCAACTCTTCGGGGTTGTCACCGCCATAATTGCAGCCGCTTCCGCTATCGCTGCCCTTACCCCGACGCCGAAGGATGATACCTTTATCGGTAAGGCATATAAGATCGTTGACTGGCTCGCGCTTAACGTGTTCAAGGCTAAGGACAAGTGATTAAACTGCTCACTGAGCTGATAAAGGCGTATGTCGCTACGTTAAATTGGAAAAGAAGGTGCTTCATTTATGAACTGGAAGATAAAATCGACGATCTCGCTGCTGACGGCTCTCCTGCTGCCAAGCTGCGTATCGAAAGGCTATCGCGACGCCTCCGCTTTGAACAGAAGTGCGCTCTACGATCCGCCAACAGTGACCTTAATTAATGGGGCTGAGTATCGGTTTAAGGAAGGCACCTTCGTCGGCAGTGGCCAGAAGTTCCACAGTGACTACAGCTACCGTCGGGCTATAATTATCGCCGAATGAGACCGAACGAAATACTCGATAAGATTTTAGAATTAATAGCCGCTTACAGAGTGGCTAAAGCGGTTAAACGCAAAAAAGCAAAGAAACTCAAAAGAGTCGCACTTTGTGTAGGCCATAGTAGGATTGGAGATAAAGGTGCGTGTTCTGTAGGGGGCGTAAACGAGTGGTGCTACAACAAAGTAGTCGCGGACTTGTTGCAGACTCGTCTACGCCATCAAGGAATTCAATCGATTGTATTTGACGACTACCCGTCTGAGAGATACAGCCGCGCGATGGACTGGTTAGCGCAAAGTATAAACAAAGAGAAATGTGACATTGCAATAGAGCTACACTTCAACAGCTACTCAAGCACGGAAGCCGAGGGCTACGAATACTTACATTACCACACCAGCAACAACGGACGTCGTTTAGCTGAGTGTTTCCGCAAAGCCCAATCTGAAACCTTCAAAGTGCAGAAGGACAGGGGTGTAAAGGCGATTGAGCCAGACGGTCGCGGAGCCGGATTCTTGCGGAGCGTCCCACCACCTGCCGTAATATGTGAGCCTTTCTTCGGCAGTTGCCCGAAGGAATGGGTTCTCTTTGATTCAAAACACTCGATACTAGCCGACGTTTACGCGCAAGCGATTGTCGAATACTTTAAAGACGAATGAAAAAAGCGGATATACTCAAAAAACAAAGGAAAAGGAATTATCGTAAAGAATACGATGAGTATCATGGCACCCCAAAACAAAGGAAAAATAGGTCGAGTAGGGTATTGGCTCGCCGTAAGATGATTAAGAAAGTGGGGAAAGGAGCCGTAAACGGCAAAGATGTAGATCACAAAGACGGGGACCCTCGCAATAACTCAGACCAAAATCTCCGAATACTAGCTATTAAAAAGAACAGAGCTAGTAAGAAAAAGAAAGGGACATGAAATCGCTAAAGTCAGTCACGATCGCTGGTCAGCGGATCAAGATCCAAAAGGCTGATTTAGAAGATTGCTACGGACAGTATTTACACGAAAAACGAATAATCCAGTTACACAAGAAACTACCAGAAAACGAAATCATACCAACCCTACGTCATGAAATGTTACACGCCGCTTTCCATATATCCGGCATCTCGTTTTGCGAGAGTTTCCAAGAAGAAGCCTGTATCCGTTGCATCGACGAGGTTTTTTTTCCAGCCTACGAACGAATCCTTAAACGCTTAAAATAATGCCAGACCCAGTTTTAGTAAAACCAAATAAGAAAGCCTACAGCTTTAGTAAGCTCGCCGACGTGTTAGGCCCTAAGGAAGGGTTTGTCAACAGACCCTATAAAGACTCGAAAGGGTTGTGGACAATAGGCTATGGAAACCTAATTGGGGATGGGAGCTTAGAAGCTTATAAGAAATCTCCATATTATACAGGAAAGATCACGATGGGTAAAAGCGGCATAGCCAAAGAATCTGATTTATCTGGTAAAGTGATAACTGGGGAGGTGGCTCGGAACATGATGTTAAGCTCGATCGGGGAGAAAGCTAAACTCGCTATCGAAGAAGATATGATTGGCGATAAGTTTTTTGATCTTTCCCCAGAACTTCAAGACGAGGCAATTTCTTCTATCTATCGAGGTGGTCTATCTGGTTCCCCGAAGACAATGCAGAACATTAGAGAAGGGAATTTTGCTGATGCCGCGAAAGAGTTTTTAAACAACGAGGAATATCGTCAGGCTAAAAAGTCTGGGTCTGGTGTAGCAAAAAGAATGGAGGCTCTTTCTAACCTGCTAAAAGAGGAAGCGGAAAAGAAAGCGTCGTTCGCAGAACGGGTAGAACAGAGAGTAGCTGAATGAAGAAAAAATCAAAATCTCGCGTCAATGAAGCGGGCAACTACACGAAGCCTACACTGCGGAAGCGTTTGTTTAATTCAATCAAAGCAGGAACAAAAGGCGGTAGAGCTGGCCAGTGGTCGGCCCGCAAAGCGCAGCTATTAGCTGCAAGATACAAAAAAGCAGGAGGAGGATACAGAGACTAATGAAAAAATTCAAACCACACATGATGTATGATAAGTCTGGGAAGGCTTATAAAGCAAACACTTACGAACAACACTTAGCTATGAAGAATAAAGGATACGGACACGCAAAGCCAGCAGCAAGTAAACCCTCGACTAAGTCTTCCACTAAAAGGAAGGTTAAGAAGATTATACGTAGACGTTCAGGTTACTAATGCCTAAGAAAGCTTCACAGAAATCTCTCGACAACTGGACGCGAGAGAAATGGGGAACCAAGTCTGGTAAGCCTTCACTGAAGACAGGTGAGCGGTATTTGCCGAAGGCTGCGCGTGAAGCTCTGACCGACGAAGAATATGCGCGCACTAGCCGCAAGAAGCGGAAGGGTATGAAGTCTGGAAAGCAGTTCGTCAAACAGCCTAAAAAGATTGCAGAGAAGACCGCAAAGTATAGGTCACGTAAGTCGGCTTTAAGAAAAGCACGTAAGAAAAAACCCAGTAAGAAATGAGTCGGTTTATTGTATATGAACCGACTAAAGAAGACGTTGCTGAAGCCTTTCGACGTTCGCAACAACTAGGAGTGCTCGATAACTCTTTTACTAGAGGAAGGGGTCGTATGACAGGTTTTTTAGGGGAAGTTGCCTTCGGGAACACCTTTCCTGAGGCCGTATACGTGGGGGACAGGTCGTTCACGCACGACTATGAACTCACAGGTTACAATATAGATGTAAAAGCTAAGACTTGTAGTAGCCGCCCTATGATTCATTATTCAGCCTCTGTTGCTAAGTCAAAGACTCAAGAACTAAAGGCGGACATCTATTTCTTTATGCGTGTCCATCAAGATCTTTCTAAAGTATGGTTCTGCGGGTGGTCTACTGCAAAAGGGGTAGGTAAAAACAAATACTACAAAAAAAGAGGTGAAGCCGACGAATACGGCTTCACCTATATGAGCAACGGCTACCACTTACCTATACGGTCAACACGACGTCCCGATTCCCTTGCGAATCAATGTCGTAGGAAGAAGAGAGGCTGATCGTCCATAACTTACCTCCTCCTTGGCCCCTAGACTTTATCGGTCTGATCTTTTTATTGACCCTCCCTGCGTCTTCTAAGGTGCACATTCCTCGACGGACGAACTCTAGGTTGTTCGACATACCTACACTCCGGCCATTGTTAAAATCGTGTAATGAGACCTGAAACTCAGTAAGAGTCCCTTTCCACTCTTTCATATCGGTATTGATCTCTCGGCAACGCTTAGTAAAGAACTCAACTAGTTCCGCGATCGCTGAACGATAACTGTTATCATAAGCGGCGTCGGCTATCGAAGGATCGATAAAACTCTTAACACCAAATCTACCAGTACCTTCAACTTTAGGGGATACTTTAAGCCCTATTAAATAGGTAGCTAAGTAAGGTAGCTCACTATTAATAACCGCCTCTAATTTATCATTAGGGGGGAACTCACTTACTGCTTCCTCACGTATGCGGAGAGCGATGATCTTATCTCTATTACTACTATCCAAAGAAGGTATTACAGACAGGGAGTTCGCGTCCATGTTAAGGGAAAGTATAACCCGTCCTGTCCACGGAACACTCATTGAATCTGCATACTTAGCTTGATATTCTACTCGTGGGTTAGCAACCGATCTTTTAAGTATCTCAGTAGCCTTCCTTTGATCTTGAAAAGAGGCAGCGGACGTTGTGTCATCGATGACCCACGCAGCTACTCGACCAAGATCTTTGTTGAACCTTGTCTGGCCACTAATGTAATCGCTCGCGTCTGAAAATCCTCCTACTAACGTCCCTATAACTCGGTTCGACAGAAGAGATTTACCGCGACCCGTCGGCCCTACTAGCACTAACGCTTGACCCTGATCAAACCGACGCTCGTAGGCCGCCCGATAGAATCTTTTAAGCCACGCATAAAAATAATCTACCGCTTTCACGTCTCCACTATCTTCAAACAGTTGCCCAATCCACTTATGTAAAAAAGGCCAGTTAGCGGGATCGCCGTCCACTTCAGGCTCTATAGGTGAATTATTCGCGCAGTTCAGTATACGACTCCCGTTATATGATACTATTCTTTCGTTACTGAAAACAACGGGGGCGATTTCATCAATCCTATTATGATTAGAAATAGTGAGTATAGCTGACTCAACTTCAGATAATGGCTGGCCTTTTTTGGTCTTCATACTGAACCCCGCTTGACGTAACTCTAATAGTAACTGATCTTTAGGAATAGAAATAGCACTATCGTGTATCGATAGCTTATAGAAGTTACGCCCATTAAACCAATACTCATCGAGTAGGGTAGCTAATTTTCTAGTCTCGTAGTCTTTAGTGAATGAAGACCCAAATATATCCGCCCAGCTCATAAAGCCTCGCCCTGCCCTATCGCTGTAACAGACCACACCGTCTTCAACTACCTGACAACCGTCACGATCAATACCGTCATCGATCCAGAATAGTGGGCCGCGAGACCCTACCTCAAAGTCCCCGATCCAACGATTCGGGAAACGGGATTCAACTTCTTTGGCAACCACCTCAATAGGAATCGAAGTCTCAGTAGACTGTGGGGGTTTATCAGCGGCAGCCTTCGCGAGGATTGTTTGGACAAAGTTCGTATCCAACTGCCCCCCTACGTTTACCCAATCTTCTCCTAGTTCAAAATACTGACTCGCTCTAAGAGAGCTGCTATCGAACCCCGCGAACGCCTGACTCATCTTTAAAGTTTTGCTGATGTGTCGCATGAAAGTATCAAACAACTCAGGGGCGATAGGGAGGGGTTCATCAAACTCCCATACTAACCTCATATATCCTGAGTTAGTTTTCGACCTCCATGTAGGGGGGTTCTGACCAAACCTAGCTGAGATGTCGTCGTCAATATTCTTCCAGTCTACTGACGCGTCGTAATCAGCAACTAGACCATTAAGCATATTAACTGGGTTATCATTGCTAATACGCTTTGAGGGGGTCCGCCCTTCACATGATGTGTAAAAAACGTGTTTGGTTTTTGCGTCAGCGCACCACTGCCTATACTTTTGTTTTGAGGTGAACTGAGGAGCTTTACTTTTTAGTTTTGAGACGTCGCTAGAAGAATGGGCGACGTTATGTCTTAGGTTTTCAATGTATCGATACTTCATTTTTTATAGTGTTTAGAGATATATCCTTCGGATGCTAGGGGGAGGTCACTACACCATTCTGGTGGAGTTGACATGATTTTGTTAATGGTGTCCAGAACTTCTTCGGCTTTGTCTTCATCACATTCCACAACTACCTCATCGTGAACGTGTAATATGATTTCAAGCCCTGCCTTTTCGATTTCCAACATCATGTGGCAGAGGACGTCACGGGCCATCGCTTGGGACAGGTTCTCGGCTAATACGCCGCCCCACAGCTTCATAGGCATTTGCCTACCGTTCCGGTTCATCAAGGCGGTATACTGGGTCCTCCCCATATCATCTTTAGAGGGTTTTAGCATACCGTAGTTAAGGCTGCGCCCAGAGGGGAGGTCGAGAATGTAAGGAGAACTTATCCCGTGAGCACACCGCAAGCCACTAGATAAATCGCGCCAAAACTTAGGGATGTTAGATAACCTCGATCGATAGGTCTCCACAGCTTGTTCTGCTTCTTCAATCGGCATGTCGTACATTTGGGCAAATCTATTCGCACCTGCCCCATAGCCACACCCCAATACTAAGGCTTTAACTTTGTGACGTAGTTTAATATCTTCTTTTTTGAGGACCCCCTTGTCTTTAGACCACAGACCAAAACGGATAGCGAAAGCCTCATAAATGTCCTCAGTCTTCTCGATCTCGCGGAGGGTCTCTTTATCTTCCGCTAACCAGCACAATGTGCGAACTTCGATGTTGGATAGGTCCGACGCAACTAAGGTCCGCCCTTCAGGGGCAGAAATCATATGACGTATATTAGCTCCGAACATCGGATCTCTAGGCATGTTCTGTAAGTTCAAATTTCCGCCACTCCCACTGAATCGCCCAGTATGGCCTCCGAAATACATGATACCCCCATAATACCTATTGTCTGACATGGTGGCGGCGTCGAAGCTTTCAATCTTCTTAATTAGGGAATTAACTCTCCGGTAATTAGATACAGCCTCAATCCATTTGTATTTATGCCCATGCCTTCTGATCCATTCTTGAGCGTCCTGATCGGTTTGAGCTAAAGACACAGGCGGCTCAATACCAATCCTCATGCACTCGTAGTCAAAGGCTTTACGACTCAGGAGTGGTTTCTCATCAGCCCAAGGAATAGCTTTCTCAGTCTCGAATAGTTTTTGACGAATCGTTTGTAGGTTTTTTTCCATCAGATCCACATCAATAGGTAACCCCCTCTGAACGATATTCCGGTTCATACGGCTAATGTCCCGTTCAAACTGAGGCCACTTAGATTCATATTCCTTCCACAGTCGAAGACACAAAACGGAATCCTTGAGAGCGTATTCTTCTACTTCCCTTCGGAACTCTTCTGTCATATTCTCCCACCTTTTACCGGACATAGTATTACGTGTCTCCTTAGACACTTCTATATTAAAGGCTTGAGCGGTCGCGTTCTTAAGTGATCGGGGCAGACCGCAAGCGGCTGCCATATCAGCGGTGCAGTACCATGTATGTGGGTTAATCTCCGGCCACCAGTTCTGAGTAACACCATACAAATATAGAGTCTCGTCAAAGCTGGCATTATGGCTAAGAACTATTGCCCCTTCTAAAATAGACCAGTCAAGGTCGCGCGGGTGTCCAACAAATTCATAACCATTATCCCCCACGATAGACACCATGTAGGCGTCGAAGTCGGGGTGGGAAAAATAACCTAAAGGGCCTAAGCTCTTTATGCTACATTGCTTGTCGTAAAAAGTCTCGAAATCGAGAGCGTAAGTTTCCATAATATATTTAGGCAAAAAAAGACCGCCCCACCGGAAAATGAAGTGGGGCGGTCTTAGGCTATGTTAGTCGTTGGCGAGTGAGTCGATCTTGTCCTTAAGAGCGTCCCTAACGATGGTCAGCTTTTCGATAGCTTGGGCCCCCTCCTCGTGTTTGGCCGCAAGGTCTGCGATCATATCTTCGAGCATGGTGCATTCAGCTATAAGGATCTCTTCTGTATTAGAAATCTCGTTTTGGTCAGACATAATATTAAATACCAAAGTCTGCGAGAAATTCAGTTACAGCGGGGTCCACCTTCTCAGAGGAAGCCGTGAGAGAAGGATTATGCCACGAATACTTACCTTTACTAAGGATTTCACTAGTAAACGTCCACACCTTGCTATTAAGCGGAACACTTTTATTAAAGGCGCTAAACGTAGCTAACCTTTTAAAGGTAGACCGGTAAGCATTTTTACTTACATTAATGCGCCCAATCGCGTAGTTACTACCTCCAATAGGAAACCCAAATGCTTCTGGATCTTTGGTACCTTTAGGCTCCTTAAGTAGGAGGGTTATCTCTGCGAACTCCACCATGTCCCATTCGGAGTCAGCCGCGATACTATCGGACTGTTCACGGGACCACGCCATACGTGGTATCCCATCCTCGTCAAAAGGAATGTCTTCACGCCACCCTTTTTGAGTGGCTACTACAACTGCGTCTACGGGATTACCCGCTTCAGCAACAACATGAGCTTTGTTCAAAACGATAGCTCCTACAGGGGCGTCGATTTGGCTCATTTTCTGGACGATGTTAATGCGTGGGATATCAATATCCTCCACATCAATCTGTATACTACCTACACTAGTTGAAGCTAGGTTGGTGTTTTCAACTTCCGCAACAGCGGTTTCATTTTTCTTACTCATAGGATTCTATAATTATAATGTTCTAGTTGTTTTGAGTCGCGACACTGTGCCGCTCGTCGGATGTTTCTACAATTCCTGCATTTTCGCATTCATCGAGGAAAGGTTGTTTGCTATCGGCCCCCGCTTTCTTGGCAACCTTGGCGAGCGGGATGTTAACTTGGTCGAGTAACGTGTCGAGATCTATTCCATGTTTTTTTGCAATTTTTACAAAAGTGGCATTATCGGAGACCTTTCGGGTCCGCCCCATCGAGCGTAGTTTAAGCCCGTCAAGCTGCTCACCGTCTTTGAGCGCGTCGAGTGTTTTACGTTTAATAGACGCTGACCAGTTCTCAACAATCTTTGCGATGTTAAATAGCTCAGAGAGTCTAGCCGGATTATCTACGTCAGTCGGGTCGATGTCCGGCAAAGTGGTATCTAGTTTCTTAGCTACGCTGATAACGAG
>Ga0209535_1001698_pt1 | contig 14765 bp, 21 predicted proteins | sample LinPmetageLP28_FD_184041 | JGI IMG/M metagenome (GOLD analysis project Ga0209535, IMG submission 184041) | Marine viral communities from the Pacific Ocean - LP-28 (SPAdes) (version 2) | ecosystem: Environmental > Aquatic > Marine > Oceanic | place: Pacific Ocean | collected 2009-08-22 | reverse complement strand
ATAGCACTTCTTGCAACTGATGTAGATTCTGTTGCATCGCCGTCTGTAATACTTAAAGTTGTAGTTGCTGCACCACCTGCAATAGATTTTTCTACATAACTAGCAACGGCTGCTTGAATCATGCTTAGATTGGTATTAGTTTTATCTCCCCATGTACCAGCGTTTTCGCCAGTTGCCATTAATTCTAAACCGAGTGTTGTAAATGTTGATGCCATATTTTAATCCTTATTGTTTCACTTCCTGAACTGCTAATCTAACAGTTCCATCAGTATAGTCATCTCTTCTTCTTCTACCTATTTGTTCTCCACCAAATTTTTGGACTTCTTCTTTGTATTTTCCTTCGTACAATTGTAACATATCTAAAGGTCCTTTTAAATAGGCATATGTCTCTACTAAAGCAGCATACAATAAACCATTTGGAAAATTTAAACTAATAAAGTTTGTCTCATTATCTGTAGCTTCTAACTTAGCTGGTATCGCATTATAATGTAATTTAAAAACGTATGTAGCATCTGGTATCGGAGATAATAATATTGCCCCTGAAGTTGTATTTGTGTTACCTGATGCTCCACCTTTCATCGCAAAATATTTAGGTCTTCCTGTAGCACGTGCACCATTAAATTCATCTAAAAATGTCATGTCTCTTTTTTCTAAAAATATTGGATTATTAAAATCTGATGTAGAATCAGCAACTTCAACTGCTCTTACAAATAAAGCTCCCGCTGGAACATTAGCATGTTCTTGGTTTGCCACTAAATTGTCTTGAGCTGTTTTTCTATATGCATCACTAGGTATGTCTCTAAAAATTCTATACTCTGCATTTAATACAATGTTTTCTATAACAGCGTCAGTCAACACGGTACTAGTGACTTCTGTGTAGCTTCTAATATTTGTTCTTAAATCTGAGTAACTAATTCCTGCCATATTATCCTCTTTGATTTACAGGTCCTGCAAATACAAAACTGCCTCCACCTGTTCCACCTGTTGTTGCCGATGAAGCTAAACTAAAAGTAAAAGAGAAACTATATGATGTAGATACTCCATTATCTGTAATTGAGCTTGTTGTTCTTGTTATTATATATGATCCAAAAACTTTTGCACCTGAATTATGTGCTCTTGCTGTTGTAACATTTGGTGTAACCCCAGTGATAGGAGCCGCTGTGCCTCTTGTACAACCTGTTAAGTTGTTTCCAGTTTTACCTGTATATTGAATTGTCTCATTTGCATATTTACCTATTAATAATTCATTAGTTGTATCACTAGAAGTTAATACTTTTTCAATTACAATATATCCACTTGTAGGAAAATTAGTTGCATCTGATAAAGTAATAGTAGTATCTGAATCAGTTAAAGTTTCATTTAATGTAGTTTCTAATTCAAAAACACTTGAGGCAACACTACCTGCAGAAGATTTTACAGATGTAAATCTAATAGCATCACTTGTTTGAAAAGAATTTGTATCAATTCCTTTACTATCAGGAGAAATATAAACTACAACTGAAGTTAAAGATGAAGAAGTAGTAAAAGGGTTATCCATTAAAACACTAGGTGTTGCAAATTCTACTCTATCTGGTCTTGCATTTGTTAAACCTTGTTCATCTCCATGGTTAGAACTTATTTCTAATTGAGGATGTTTTGATTCAAATTCTGATGTATGTACAATAGAACCATTCCATTCTTCAACCATTTCAACATATGGAAATTGCATTCCGGATCTATCTGATATTGCTTTTGAAAATTTTCCTCTTGCCATTATGTTCCTGGGTAATATACTTTTGGTGTTATATGAACACTAGTAGAAGAACCGTCTTCTGATAGTGCTCTAGCTAATTCATCTTCATAAAGTAGTTTCATTTGTTGAACTAACTGCGGGTTAAATTTTTGTGATAAGTAAAAAGCTAAACCAGATACCATACATGGTACAAATCTAAATGGAACATCAGTTGCATCTGTATAAGTTGAATCTGCATCTTGTATTCTTTTTACAAAATAAATATGAGCAGCTTTTGCTGCATTACTAGAATCAGCTGTTGGGTAAACTGTTACAATTGTTTTATCTACAAATCTTTGAACAAAATATTTTGAGGGTGTTCCTTTAGATAATTTATTTGACAAAGCTGAATAAGTTGATCTATCTATTTTTGCAAGTGCAGAATCTGCTTGACCTACTGCAGTTCTACTTGTTCTTAAAGTTGCTTCAAGAACATCAGCTACTCCATAAGTATCAGCAGGATTTGTAACGGCACTTGTTCCATCACCGGTTGATCTAAACAAAGCATATTCTGCTTGACCTTCAATTAAATCAATATCAGCTTCTCCTACTTCCCAGTAATGTAAACCTCTATTACCCCATTCTTGAAACATTATATTTAAAGAACGTCTTGCTGTTTTTAATTGATATCCAGAACTTACCTGTGAACCTATACGTTCATATGCTTCTGCAATTATCTCATCAACTGCAAACGTTTTGTCAAAAGTAACTGTGGCTGAAGTTGTATTGGCCATATATTACCTTCCTATGAATATTCTTTGATAAATTCAGCTACAATTGAATACATATTTCCAGCATCTGCTGCGCCTGGAACCACAAAATTAATATCACCATTTGTGTTATCGTCTCTACTTGCAGGTAAACCACCAAATTCTCTAAAATCCCAATAACCTGTGTTTGTTAAACCAAGTAAAGGTCTATCTCCATCTGAATCTTCAAAATCTAAACGAGCATAAGAATCTCCACCGTCTCCGCCTGCACATGAAAACCATAATCTTTGTAAGGTTGCTCTTGTTACAGTTTGACCTGATGTGCTAACAGCTAATTCTGATATATCAACCATTACAGTTGTTGATCCTGTTCCGTCCGATTGATTTACTAATTTAACTACGAATCTTTTGTCGTTTTGTTGGACTATCTCTGGTCCTGTTACTGTGTCTGCCATTTTATTTACCCTCCTTAATTAAGTAAAATATAAGTGGGGCCGAAACCCCACTTAAGTTAATTATTATTACGCTGCGAATACAAATGCACCTTTGACTTGAGTAGTCTCAGCTGCTAATTTTGTCGCAATGTGCCACGTAGCATTTTCATAACAAATGAAAGCAATCTGTCCACCAGTAGTCAACAAATTAGTTGCTGCGTTAGCTGGTGTGAAAGTTAATTTTGTTTCATCTGCTGCTGAAGTATCAAAAGTTACTTCATCACTTGCTCTAGATTCAATAACTGAACCTGTTGCAAAAACATCGGAACCAGCTGCATCAAAAACTAATGTTGCTGTTCCACCTGTAGTGTCTTTTGATTGACAATAAACTACTATTGTTCCTGCTGTTGCTGCGGGTAGTGTCATAGTTGCAGCTGCTGCACCTGTGTAATTGATTACAGAAATAGTGTCTGCTGCTAACGTTACGTTAGTTGCTGTTGCTACATCTGAGATTGATAAACCAGTTAAGTCAGGCATTCCTGAACTCATTCTAGTTGTCACTGCTCCAGTAGATGTGTTTTTAGTTGCTACTTGAAAGCCTTTTTCAGACCTTACCGGTCCATTGAACGTTGTGTTTGCCATGTTATATTCCTCCTAGAATATTAAATGTAGTCCCTAGGGATGTCGACTGTATGCGTCTACATTTTATTTATTTAATATACAGTGTGGTAATTGTACAACAGATTTAAATAGAGTGCAAGAGATTCTATAGTGAAAGTGGTATTTCAGTGGTGTAGCTTTTTGTTAAGTAGCTACGGAAACTTGTGGTGCAGAGTCTTCTACTTTGCTAACATGGTGTGCTAACTCAGCTTCTTTTGTCTTAATATCAGCAATTACTTGTCTGACTTTATGATCTATTCTGACCATATCAAGAGTATATCTACCCTCGTTAAGATGCTCCTGCTCCCAACTCAACTCCAGAGACCTTTTCTGTTTGTATAGGTCTTGCAAGTTTGTCATCGTTAATCTCCTCAAAGGTTAACCATTTTTTTGTCAAACTATAAAAGCCTGACTTCTCCCAATTAATATCATTTTTTCCTAGTTTGTCAAGTATAGCATTTTCTATTTCTTCAGAACTATCTTGTGCCATAACTGTAAACTCAGTTATGTATCCGTAGGCAGTAATTTTAATTAAGAATTTTTTCATTGATTTTAGAGAGTGCAAAAAAAATGAGGCGGTTTTTAGGCCGCCTCACTTAAGTTTAGTTTAGATTACGCTGCGCCTGGTGATCCGAAGATACCTCTAGGGTCTGAGAATCCAAATGAATATCTCTCTCTAGCTTTGTATCTTACGTTTCCAGATTCGAAGTCACCTTCCATCGCTGTTTTAACTGGTGCTCTAACAAACATTTTTAGTCCATTAGGTACATCAGTTTTGATGAAAAACGCATCTGTGTCAGTTAAGTAGTGATTAACTACATAGCCTTGTGGGATCATTCCCATGTTAGCTATTGCGTTGATGTCATTGTCAGCAGTTGCAACTCTACCTTGAGATTTCATCAATCTCTCAGCTGTGAATTGTAACTCAGAAGGAATAATCATTTTCATTCCTCTTGCTGCAATTTTTAGTCCTCTTTCATCAGTCATTCCTGCGATATCAATTAACGACTGCTCTAACGATGTTTCGTTAAGATCAGCTGCAGTTGATAGTTCATTTTTGAACGTTCCAGCAACGATTGGGTGAACAGCAGAACAAAGTTCTACTCCATCACCACCTGTGAAAGATGAGCTAAACGCATTGTTTAACACATTTGCTGCTTTAACTTGTTTTGCGTTAGCCATAGATCTAGCTAATGCTTTTGTATATCTAGACGCAAGTCTGTCATACAAGTTATCTTCAATCGCTTCTTCAGTGATTGAGAACGCTAAAGCAAGCGTTTCGTGAGTGTATCTAGCAGTGAATGTTTCTTTTGCATCATCGTAATTAACTGAAGAACCTTCAGGTTTTACTTCTGCATTTCCGAAACCACTTAACATTACTTCTTCTTCAAAAGCTCTGTCTGAATTTTCGATGTCGAAAATTTGTGTGTGTTCATCTGTGTAGTTTTTATATTCCAGGCCGAATAGTGCATTCAATCCTGGCTCTAGTTCTTTTACTAGTTGTGATCTTGATATTGCCATAATATTATTCTCCTATTCTATTATACGCCTGTTGTTAGTTTAAATACATGCTCACCAGTATTGATGACAACATATGCGTTAACATTTGCTGTGCTTGTATCATTGTTTGATGGATCTTTGGATATTCCAACTTGTTTTAATCCACCAGAAGTACCTGTCGTTGATGTATCAATTTCAGAAGTTGATTGTCCAGAAAGTGTGCTTCCGCTTACTCCTGTAAAATCGAAATCCGAACTGTTCATCGCTGCCGTACCCGTACCATCATGTTGTGCTTCAAATATTACATAAGGGTCCGCTACTACTGAAGCTACTATATCAGCTGCTGCCGTGCTAGCTGGATAGAAAGCTTTCCATGTTGGTTTACTTGTTGTTGGGTCAGTGTAAAACACGCCTGCAAAAGTACCCAATTGTTGAGTGTCTCCTGCCGCTGCTGCTTCAATACCGCCACCTGCTACTGCTTCAACTATTTGTCCAGTGAAAATGCTTGAACCGTAGTTATTAGCTATAGCATATTCTTCTGTTCTTATTTGTCCACCAGTAAGATTTCTTGCTGGTCTAAAACCGAACGCTGCGTCTTGATTTGCCATATTTTTATCCTTATTCTGTTTACGGTTTTATCCGTAAACGGGTTAATTGTTATTTCGTTGGTAGGGATTAACCCGAGAATCGTTAAAAAATTAACTTTTCTTTGTACCACCGAAGGTTACACGAGTCTGTCTATCACTATTGATAGGCATACTTGGATGCTGTTCCTTCATGAGGTCGTTGTCGATAGCGTCATTCTTGTCTTGTGTTTGTTTTGCAAAATACGCTTTTCGTGATTCAACTAACTCGTCAGATATCCTAGCCAGCAATAGGCCGCCAACTCCGATCATTCCCTTGTATTTACCTTCGGTAATAGCTGGATAATCACTATCTGGATATTGATCGGCTCTAACCAATTCGTATCCTGATCTTAATTTAGCTGACATGTTTTTCGTATCATCGAATCCCATTGACTCAGCTCTTATCCATCTATGTTTGTACCCGTCTGGTGCAGGGGGTGAATCTAAAGATGATGGTGGAGTCCATACTTTTGGTCTTTCTTCTTTAGACCTAGTTTGACTCGCACGTGAAGCTTTTATTTTATCGTTTTCCATATGCTTATACTCCTTCCGTGATTTTTAATTGTTTCGCATACTCTTCTAATGGCACACCTAATTTTTTAGCGATTGTGACCTGTGATGGTGTGAGCCTCACAGTTTTGCGACCTGGTCTTGCACTTCGTGTCGCTGACACTACTGTTTGTGCAGGTTTAGTCGAAACCTTTGATTCTGTTGTACCAAATTTATGGGGAAAGTCAAGTAACATACGCTTATCAACTTCTGCATAATACTCATCAGAATTAGGGTCAAAACCTTCTTGTTCTGTAAGTTTTTTATGTAAATCAAATGCTGTATACGTCATGGCACTATCTTGTCCAAACCAAGGGTTTTTCTCAGCCCATGCTTCAGCTTTTGGATCTGGTGCAGGTGTTTGTTGAGCAACTGCTTGTTCTGTTGAAGGGGTTCTAACAACCTGTTCTCTATTTTCAGATTGTCTTTCCTTCATAGAATGAAGTCTTGCTTCATCTAAACCAAGTCTAGATATATCTCTTTGAGCTTCAACTTCAGCGTTAATATCACCAGCGTCTCTTGCTGTTGCAAGTTTTGCTTTTGCTGCTTCTATTCCAGATGTTAATCTACTTTCCAAAGCTTGAACATAATTCGGTTCCATTTTTGAAAATCTTGTTTTTAAATGTGTGTGTTCTTGTTGAACTCCTTTAGCAAATTCTAAAGCGGCTTCTTTTTGTCTTTCTGCCTCACGCCATTTTTTAGTTAGCTTAGCTATTCTTTTTTGAACACCTTCACTATACTCTTCTATTTCTGGTTTGTTTTCTTCTGGTTTAACTTCTTGAACTTTCTCTTCTTGTTCTACTACTACTTCTTCAAGAACTTCAGTTTCTTTTGCTGCTTCTTTATTTTCTTTTTTATCTTCTGTAATATCTACATCTACTTCAGGTCCTGAAGTATCTATATCTACCATAGGTCCTTTTTTTATTTCTTCTGTATCTGGCATAGTCTTACTCCTTCTATGTGTTAAACGTTAAGAAGTACGGATTCAGGATCTTCTATTGTTCCTAAAACTTCGTCATCATTTAATAAACGAACTTCTCCGCCTTCGATGGGTAATCTTGATCCGGCATATCGTGCAAAAATAACCCACTGTTTTTCTTTGCACCACGGTCCTGTTGGATATTTTTCTTTGTCATGATAGGCCAACGGTCCTAACTTGAGTACATAACCACAGTTAGTGGATATACGTAATTTGTCTAAAGATTCTTGTGTAAAAATAATTCCGCCTTTACTTTTTTCTTTTGGTGTAAAAGGTAAAACTAAAAGTCTCCAGCCGCTTGGCTCTGGTAACTGGGATCTTTGTGCTTCAATAGTTTCGGGATTTAAAGGTTCTTTTTCTTTTATGTCTTTGTATTTTTCTTCCAGTGCATTGTTATGCTTTGGGATCTCTGTCGATGTTGATAACGTTTCCTTGCTCATCTTTTTGCTCCTTGTTGTTTAGCAGGTTAGAGATTTCCTGTAAAATATATTGATATGATCTTGCTTGACCTAACATATATTGATATTTCTCCATATTGTCAACCCCACCAGAAATCATAGTTTCACCTATTCTTTGTAGATTGTCTTGTAGGATTCTTTGTAGTTTAGTTACTAAAACTAATGGATCCACTAACAATCCCACTTTCGTAGTGATTTGTTTATTCTTGAATTAGGGTCATTTGCTGTTTTAGCTGATGTTAGTTTCTTCTTCATTCCGCTCATACGAGCACAGAATGATTTACGTCTTGGATTTGTTTTTGATTTTGTAGGTGCTTTTAACGTGCCGCCTTTATAGCTGTCTCTGCCTTTTTGATTTAAGCCGCCCGACTCAGACTTACCTTCTTCTCTAGTCCATGCCGCACTTCCGCCTCCGTTAAAATAGGTTCTCATTACGCTGTTACTTTTTTCTTTTTATCTTTATTTTTTTTACTGTTCGGAAAACCTTTTTTTGATTCTGCATAAACTTTAGGAGAAATAGTGCTATTTTTTTTTGAATTCATTTTTTCTCCTCTTTTCTTTTTATCTCTTACATTTTCCCATAGACTCATTATTTATCTCCTTTTAATTTATTTTTTTTAATTTTTTCAAACAATTTTTTAGATTCTTCATTTCTAAATTTAACATTAGGTGCAACTGATTTTATTGTTGAAATACCTTCTTTTATTTTTTTTCCAATAACAGGCGAATTTTTAAAAACATTATATAAAAAACTCATTATACTTTAGCTCCTTTTTTTTTACTACCAGCATTACCTAATGCTTTAAAATCAGCTTTATTTAAAACTCCTTTTGGTAGAGCTACGTCTAATTTTTTTTGTCCACCAACTAACTTACCGTTGCTGTACATTGCTCTTTTACTTCTTCCTTTTAATTCTTTTCCAGGCATTGTTTTCCTTTTTTAATTTAGTACCAAGTAACTTTTTTAGATTTAGATGCTAACATTCTTTTACCATATTTTGCATCGTTTGTTTGAGATTCTAATGGACTTGAAACTTCTTTAGAAATATCAATTCCGCCTTTTAAAAATCCATCTTTACCTACACCTAATCCTTTTTCAATTTTTGGTGCTTTTGTAATTGTTTCTTTTGTCATTATTTTTTCCCTCCTTTAAATATTTGAGTTCCCTTTATACCATAAATACTAGCAACTACAAGTATCCATAAATTAGTAAACCATTTGGGTAATTCTGAAAACATCTCAAAAAACAGCTTTACTTTGTCCATTGCTGTAGGGTCATCCGATACCACTGCCCAAGCTAAAATTGCTATAGGCGTTGACAGGATTATAAGGACTGCCTCGTCCTTCCAGTCGGATTGTCTAGATTCTAGTAGTTTGCCTTGGTAAGCTTCCTCACCACTGGCCATTTTTGATGCATGCATTAGTTGTGCATCAGACATAGCCATTTTAGTCTTCTGGCGGTTAGAGTAAATTTTACTCCCCGCTTGTAAAGCAATTTTTGCTAAACTAAACCAAGCCATTATTGTCCTCCTTTAGGTTTCATCATAGCTAATTTTTCTCTTGCTTCGTTAGCCATCTCTTGTTTCTCTATTGACGTGTCTGCTCTTAATTCTGATAGTTGTTCGTTTTGTTCTAACTTCTCATCTTGATTTCTTTGATTCATCATAGCCTTCATGTTTTCTAGATTTAATCTTTCTTCAGATTCTTTTCTTTTAGCTTCATTATCTCTTGCTCTAATATCTAACTCTCGTGATCTTAGTTGAGCAATAGGGTCATGACCAAATGATGAAGTAATTTTTTTCTCTTCCTTCATAAAGTCTTCCATCATCTCAGCAATAAGAACTGCTTTTCTAGCTTCAATTTGAATTTGAGCTTGTTGTACTTCTTGTTGCACTTGTGGATTTTGTTGAACCATTTGTGGATTTTGTTGCATCGCCATAGCTTGTTGTTTAATCTGTTGTATCAATTCTCTAAATTCTAATTCAACTTGTTCTTGTGCCATTAGAGAAATATGTTCTAAACAATTTTTTTCTATAGATGCTGTTACTGTAGGTGCTGTACGTGCTAGGTTGGTAGCCATAAAATTTAAGTGAGCAGTTATATGTGCTCTGTGATCTTGACCTGGAAAAGCTTTAAAAGGAACAGCAGCTAATGCATCAATGTGTTCTAGTGCTGGATCTTTTGGAGCTGGTTTAGGTGGTTGTTTTAAAATTGCATCAATATCTTTAACACCTAATGCTTCATACATATTTCTGTATACAGCATATTGATTGTGCATTTTTGGATTTGAAGCTGCTAATTGTAATTCTGTTTGAGCAAGAGATATTCTTTGAGTTTGAGAAAATATGTTTGGATCTGCTACTGGTATAATATCTATTCTATCATCAAAATCTGTTTGCATAATTTGTCTTTGTCCTCCAACAACATCATATGGATACACAGGTGGTAGATATAATTTAAAGACTCTTGCCATTAAATTAAATTCTTTTTTCATAGCAGCATACAATCTTTTATGTATGGCTGACATTGTTCTACTACCTCTTTCCAACAAAGCTACTGTCGTGCCCACTGCTGCCTGTTGATTCCCGTCTCCTACTTGCAGGTCCGCTATGGAAGCGAATCTTTGTCCTGCAGATACCACGACACCCATAAGTGATAACAAAGTTTGTGATGGTTCTTTAAATGGAAGCATCATAAATGCGTCTTTTAAATTTCCACCGGGAGCGTCAACATCTCTAAATTCTCCAGGTTGAAGAGCTTGTGCTTCATCTCTCATTTTAATTCCACGCATTTTAAATCCTGCTGGTAAATTTGATAATGTACCTGCATCTAATAATTGTCTTAATGCTGCTGTTGCAGTTCTAGATAATCCACCAATCATGTGAATTAATCCAAAACCATAGAATCCTAAACCTGGTAAAAATTTGAAATGTACAAAATAATCAATTTTTTTCTTTAATGGATCATTAACTTCAAAGTTTCTTCTAATAGATAAAATTTTTCTTGTGCCTTCTTCGACAGTTACAATGTAAGGTAGTTTAATTCCAGTCGGTTCTCCGTCTTGACCCATGTCTTCAAAACCTTCTAGATCTAAATTAACATGACATTCTAAAATTGTGTAAAGACGTTCGTCTCGTCCTTTTGTCATTCCTTCTAGTTTTCTTTCTTTTTCTTCTGCTTCTGTTTCGGTTACATTTGTTGGGCTAAGTTCTATGTCTCTATAGAATCCACCAACTTGTTGTTTTCTTAATTCGTTTTCAGTCATACGAACCATATGAATAATAGATTCGCAATCGTCTAAAGAAGTTGCTGTGTAAGGAACAACTAAATCGTCTGCTGGTACAAATTTAGATACTGCTCTTTGCATAACACCATCATAATAAACTTTTTTAAATGATGATCCTGCTAATGGTAAATAAAATAACATTTGATCAAACTCGGATTCGTACTCAGGCATTTTATCCATGATTTGATAATTCATGTAATCTTTAACACGTTTAGCTTGTTGATCTTTAGCTGGATCTATTTTTCCCATTGTCTGAGTTCTAACAGGTCCACCTGCTGGTAATAATTCTTTGTAAGCTAGTGATTGAAATTGTGTAACAGCTTCTGCTAATACAGGATGCGTTGCACCTGAAGCACCTTTGAAAGGTTCTGTTCTATCGTTGTAACTAAATCCTAATAGGTCCAAACCATTTATATATGACTTCTCCCAATCTTTTCTTGAATTTTTGTAATCTGAAAAATCTGAAAATAGCTGACTACCTAATGGATCTAAAACATCATCAGGTAATAGATCTGCTAAATTAGAAAAATGATCTCCACCTAAAATAGGTTCTACTGCATTTGGGTCAAAATTAACATCAACGCTACCATCTTCGTTTTCTGAAAGTTCCGAAGGTTCTTTCATAATCTCGTCTCTTTGTTTTTGTTCTTCAACTTGAACAGCCTTAGGATCTGGTAAGGTTATATTTGCTGCGCTGTTGGGTAATGATTTATCTATTTCTGCCATTTAATTTCTCCGCTACTTCCTACCATGTTTCATAAAATAAGCCAAGCCCTCAGATTGTGGTCCTTTTTTAGGTGCTGTCTTTGTTGTTAGATTAGCTAGGCCGCCTGTTGCCATATCTGCTACACCTTTAACACCAGGTATGTTCATTAACTTTTTCATTCTGTCCATACCTTCTCTTTGAGGATTTGATATATAATCTCCAAAAGGTTTACCACTTGCTCCAAACAATTGTTCTTGACCAGCAGAAGTTTTTCTAGCTTCTTCAAATAAACCTTTAAAAATACCTTTGTTAAAATTTGGATTTCTTCGGTATATATCAAAAAGTTCTTTTTTTGTTAGATTAGGTATTTTTGTTTTTTTTCTTAAATCATTAATCTGTTCATCAGAAATATAGCTTTCAGCTATATCATCCATGCCGTACACAGGATCTCCCATTCTTTTGTTTAAATCTTTTTGTGTTATTTCCGGAGCTAATGTTTGCTCAACATCATCTACATCTTGTTTTCTAGCATTTTCTTCAAATTTTTTAAAAACACTTTTTGTGCCAAACCTATCTGCTGCTTCAAGTTCTAACCTAGCTGCTTGGTCTCTTTCTGCTTCTGGTCTAAATTTAAAAATTAAATCTCGTTCAGCGTCTTTTTTTTCTTGTTCAGCTTTAATTTGAATATCTCTATTAGATACTCCAGAAAATTCTTCCATGTTTTGTGCTAGATCAACTTCTGCATTTACTTTAGCACTATTTAAATTATTTAAAGATTGTTCATAATCCCTTACACGTAACGCAGTTTTTGCATTCTCAGGACCTATTAATCTTGTAAGCATTGATGTATTAGCTTCTCTTGTTTGATCTCCTGGTCTAAAATATCCAGTAGATCTTTTAATGGCTTCATCTAATGTATCCCCCATACCCAGTCTAATTAAACTTTCTGCACCTAAAAATAATGCTTCTGGTATAATTCCAAATTTTATCACGGCTCTTAAACCCGTGCCGCTTTTTGTTAAGACAGAGTTTAACAACTTAGAAAGATTTCTACCTTGTGCACCTTTTGCAATTTTTCCAGAGTTAATTGCTTTTTGACCTTTATTAAAACAATCTGCGCCTTCTGAAAAACCAATACGTCCTCCATCGGCTCTACCTTTACCTGGGCAACCGATTGCTGAAATATACTTTTTAAGCTCAGTAAAATCTTTTTTGCCAAAACTTTCTAATTTACTTTCCACTAATTTTTCTGCTTCTCGAAACCCTCCAATCGCAGTTTTAGGTCCACCGCCATATGTTTTACCATCAATAGTTATTGAAGCTCCAAAATCTTTTAATTTTTTTATATTTTCTGGTGTTATATTTTTTGAATTAGATCTCATAGCTCTTTCTATACCAACTATGTTTTGATTTACTGATGCGTTTAATATTTGAATATCTCTTGTTGGCGAGGACATACCTCCTTTATGATGCAGAACTAAAGCTCTTTTAGTAGGCTCAACACCTTTTTTATTAACTATAAAATTTAATAAAGTATTTAAAGTTACCCTATCATCTTTAACACCACCTTTTATTAATAAATCTTTAATAACTTCATTTGGAGATAACCTTACTTTATTGGCTATGTCTATGTATTTTTTTGTATTTTGATAGTCTGGATGTTCTGACATACGAATACCGTTAAACTTGTTTGCATATTTTTTAAGAGCATAATAAGTTTTACCTTCTCCAAATTGATTATCAGTGAAAGCTACAATTTTTTTCTTACCATTAACTAAATCATATTTTGGTATATAATTATCATTATATAAATGAGCTCTGTACATTTGATTTAATAACCATCCGTCTGGAGTTGAAAAGTCAGCTGCAACTTTATAATTTATAGGGTTTTCTACAAATCTTCTTATTCTTGCGCCTAGATTTTTATTTGTTGCATTATTTTGTCCTGTCTCTGGTATACCATATATATTTCCTCCTTCAGCTACATTAAAGTTCCATTCTTTTACGCCTTTAGGTAATTCAAAATTTGAAACAATATCTCTTTGTATATTTACAGGTAAACTTTTTCTAAGAGATTTTTTATAGCCTCTTCTAATAAATTTACTGACTGCGTCATTTACAGGATTAAATTTACCATTAGGTAATTTTTTAGGAACCCCTAGTTTTTGTCCCGGTTTAAATTCAAATTTAATATCAGGGAAAGATTTTTTAATTTTTTCTTGGTTTAAATCAGTTAATTGATCAAATTGATTAGTTTTGATAAATTTACCTTTTCTACCCGCATTCTCAACTCTTTCAGACTCTGCTTCATTTAAATCTTTCCAATCTTTATTAAAAAATAATTGAGCATATTTATTATATAAAGTTAGTTTTCCTTTTGGCAAACGACTTCCTTTAATCATGTATTCAGATTTTACAGTTCCATCTTTTTTTAATCCTGTGCCTTCATCAACCAAGCCACGTTTAGGTTTTGTGACTGAGCCACCCATAAAATACTTCTTCGTATTGTACACAGGCTCTGGTTGCTTGCTGTAATTTGCTTTAACCCTGTCTATGTAAGTAAGAATATCCATTATATATTTAACATACCTGCTAGTCCGCCTTTGGCATTTTTCTTACGACCCTTTGGATCAAAGTTATCTAGCTGTATTTTTTGTTCTAAATTTTTATAACCTTCAGGATCATTTTCTCTTAAAAATGTATCAAACTCATCCGCAATAGTTGGATCAGAAATATCCATTGTTCCTTTTTCTTTAATACTTTTTAAAGTTTGCGTTGGTTTAGAAAATTGTTGCATTTTTTTAATTTCACGATTTTTTAAAAATTGTCCACTTAAAGCGCTATAGGCTTGATCATATAAATCCATTTGTTTCATCTTATCTGCTATGTCTGTTATATCTCCACCTTCTTCAATTAAACCTAGTTGAAAGGCATACTCATCAGCTAAAATATTTGCATCATATTTCATGTCACCGCTTGCACTACCACCAACTTCATCCATAGCTTTTAAAAGTGCTTTATTAGGAGTTTTTGTTTTTACTATTTTTGATTTTTTAGTTTTTTCTACAGATTTAGTTATATCACTTA